>Ga0209800_10000071_pt1 | contig 240987 bp, 199 predicted proteins | sample Higcelweek8metaG_FD_187174 | JGI IMG/M metagenome (GOLD analysis project Ga0209800, IMG submission 187174) | Freshwater pond sediment microbial communities from the University of Edinburgh, under environmental carbon perturbations - High... | ecosystem: Environmental > Aquatic > Freshwater >... | reverse complement strand
ATGGTTCGAACCAACGTCGTTCTGACTTTCAGTAATCGCCTGATTTGCTCGCTTTCTTCCGAACACAAGCGAGATTCCGGCAACATATCCTTTTCAAGAAACTCGGCAATCGTCTCGGCGTCATGCCGGTCGGTTTTCTTGACCGATTCATTGACCACCTTGAACTTCAGCGTGTTAATAACCACAGTCTCTACGCCTGCCTGTTCCATCCGGTTCTTGAAATACCGCGTGTTACCGGTCGATTCAACGCCAATCCGAACGGTCATCCCGTTCTTTTTCCATCGTTGTATTCGCCCCAGAAAGCGAGTGTATCCTTCCTCGTCCGTTGAATACTGCTCAAACTGATTCCCGCGCTGCTTCACAAACACCGTGAATTGCGTCTTGTGAAGGTCTACTCCCGCATTGATAGTCATACCGTTACTCCCTTGTCCGACAAAGGTCTATTCGGTACATTGGATCCATTCTCCTATTCGGCCTCTCGGGCCATTGAATGATGCGGCCAAAGCTCTTCATTCTCCTTTCCGGTCTCGACGAACCATTAAATATGACGAACTTTAGCCTTCCTCTGTCGGCACGCTTCCGACAGGATACCCCAATCTACCTACTCCCGGTTGACTCTATTTTTATCATTCCTCCTTTTATCGCGCCGAAGACGTCGTTTTAACAACATGTTATACGATACTCTTTTTTCTATACCCTTTCTCAAACAACACTTTTTGTATGTTAATGTATTCATCGAACAGGAAAGCCACTCGTTCACAATCATCAGAAAATGATTTTCCATATGCCTTCTCAACAAGCTTATCAAGTTTATCATGAGCCTTGAACAATTCAGGTGGCATAAGATCAGGATTATAGAGATCGGCAAGGCTGGAATTAGGATACATGGCACGAATATCCAAAATATGTTGTACGCCTACTTCAATGCTATTATTTTCTTTGTCGGAAGGCGTTGGCCAAGGAAAGTTATTATACACTATTGAACCTGTATACCGATAATCACTTTTTAATCTACCAGCAATACAACGCATCCAGGCCATATGCATAGATGAAGTAAGTACTCCAAAATGAAACAACTTTGCTTCTGGTATAATCAAAACAGTATTACTTGCAATAATATCCTTGTTCATATAGCCAATAGGAATATATTTTCTTCGTTCCGAAGACACCTCTGGTATTAGTAAATAATTACTCTCTGGTTGTGTTAATGAAAAAAATAATTGTGGAGTTTCAGCTCTTTGTCTTGTTGGCAAAGCAGTACTTTTAAGTCGAAACTCACGAACACGTTCAATTCTCTTAATTATGCTCGGACATTTTCTAATAACAGAGGGATCGGCATCTTTTAACCAAAGGCAATACCGTTCATTATTATTGAGATAGTCATTGGCTCCCATATACCGTCGAATATATTGATTACTCTCGGGTTCATTTTGTATCAGAGCTTCTCGTTCGCTAGGAGACAAAATAAAATTACCATCATCCGTTGGATAGTTTCCTTTTGTAATTGAAGGAACATCGCACAATGGCTTAGCACTATTGCCAATTACAATTGTTGGAGAATTAACTAAATAAGGTGAAATATTTTTGGCAACACTAACATGGTCATTATCATATATCTTCTTTTCTGAAATATTTTTTCCATACGAAAAACCAATTATCACACAGTGAACTGCCGCAACTCCTCTTGCTTCATTCGACCATTTAAAGGTACGGTATGCAAAATTAATGGTAATTTGATAGAGTTCAAATAACTTACTCCAAAGAGGCGCAACCTGCTCTCCTTGAGTAATAGAGTTTGTCGAAACAAACGCTACTCGTATTTGTGTTTTAATAATGTACTGTGCTGCCTTATGATACCATGCCCCGACATAATCGATACTATTCACTCGTTCAACCTTACCAAATATTTCAACTGCTTCAATTTTTTGTTCAGCTGACATATTTGAAGCACCCACAAACGGTGGATTCCCCAATATATAACTCAACTCTTTCTTCGGAACCACGCTCTCCCAATCTGTTCTTAGGGAATTTGCGCAGATTATCGAAGGGCTCGCTCGCAACGGGATGCGAACGTAGTATTCGCCGAACATGTCGCGGACTAGCATATTCATCTGGTGATCCATTAACCACATGGCTACCTGGGCGATCTTGGAGGGGAACTCTTCGATTTCTATACCGTAGAACTGATTGACGTTTACCTTTACATACGTGTCCACGTCGAGGATGCGCTCGCCGCCGAGAAGCTCCTTGATCACGGCAAGCTCCAGAATGCGGATCTCGCGATACGTAATAATCAGAAAATTCCCGCAACCGCAGGCGGGATCGAGAAACTTTAAAGACGCGAGCTTCTCGTGAAACGTGTTCAACCTCGCGACACGGACATCGCTCTTGAGAGACTTGTACTTGTCGAACTCGGACCACAGATCATCGAGGAAAAGAGGATGAATCAACTTGAGAATATTCTCCTCACTCGTATAGTGCGCACCCAGATTGCGGCGCTCCTTCTCGTTCATCACACTCTGGAACATGGAACCAAAAATGGCGGGAGAAATCTTCCCCCAGTCCAACTGACAACACTCGATAATCGCCTCGCGCATACGCGAATCGAAATCAGCGATCTCGAGCGACTCCGCGAAGAGACCCCCATTCACATAGGGAAACTTGTCGAGCTGCTCGTCAATCGTCGTGAGACGCTTGTCCTGCGGCTTGTTGAGAATCTCGAAAATCTTCTGAAGATGAAGCGCAAGATCGGAACCGTCCTCGTTCGTGCGCTGAATAATGTATTTGATGAAAGAATCATGCTCGAAAATACCCGTATCGTCCGCGAACAGACAAAAGAGAACCCGAACCAGATACACCTCGAGCTGATGACCCGAATACCCGATCTCCTTCAGACGATCATGAAGACGACCCATCTTCTCGGCGGCCGCGATATTAACCGCATCCTGCTTTTTATACTCCACGTCCTTGTAGCCCGCAAGATCGCTGAAAAGCTCGATATGCTCGACAAGACCGACAAGATCGAACTCCGTTTTCTCGGCGTTCTTGAGAAGATCATAGTAGTGAAAATGATTGAAATCGCAGATAAGAATACACCGCGGCAAATCCGCGCCCTTGAGCGCATTGGCGTACGCCTTCGCCTGCTCGAACGCCTTGAGCATATCCTTACCGGGACTCTTCATCTCGATCATGATATGACCCTTCCAGAAGAGATCGATATACCCGTTCGCCTCGCCAAGGAGCCTGACCTTCTGCTCGAAAATGGCAACCTGGGAGCGTTCTACCCCGAAAATGTGGAAAAAGCCCGTTTCGAACGTCTGCGCGTCGGCTTCTTCCCTGGCAGTGGGGGCGATATCCTTCCAGTCATTTACGAAAGCGGCAGCGCGGGTTTTTATCTCGTTCCAGGAAAGCGACATTCTACGCTCCTCGATTTTTGTACTAGTTTACACCCATTTTTCGGTAAGCGTGAGAATTTCTCCATTTTCGGGGAAAAAAGTGGATTTTATCGAGTATTGGGAGCCACTAGCCCTTGATATACTCCGCGGGAATGGATTGAAGAATCGGTTTCTTTACCTTTGACAAAGTTCGCCAGTCTATCACCTTGTGATGATGCAAAATGCCGATCACGACGGAAGGGGAAAGCGAAACGTCCCGGGCAATATCGTTTAAGCGGGCTTCGGTAAAATAGGTCTTATACAGCTCCGCTTTCGCGATAATCTCGCTCACCTTCAGAATATGCCCGGTCTCGCGGTCTGCTTCGACCTCCTGTTCGCCAATGTCGGTGCGATCGTCGAGATTATCAAGAAAACAATCCTTTTCGCCCTTGATATGCCTGAGCACATGGACAACCTCATGTGCAATAGTCCACCAGAAGTTATCGAGACGATCGTATCGCGCGGTATACACGATCACGGGATTCTTGCCGTCGAAAAAAGACGCGCCGTCAAGATAGGTTTTACAGAGGGGACTTAGAACGAAGAACTTGACGCCGCAAGAGTACAACTCCTTGATAAACCTTTCGGGACCATCGGGCAGAAGCGTAAAATCTCCGATACCCGAGAAAAGGACCTCGAGCTTCTTTTTACTATACAAGCCAACCTTGATTTTCTTCGCCTCTACACACGCTTTACGATGCCAGGTTATTGAGTAATAGAGCGTATATCGCTCATCGGTTTTCCCCTGCCAGGCGCAAAACGGAAGAGCGGCGGAATCGTGTACGTACTGCGAGAAATCAAGGTCTGAACGATTCCAGAACTCATTGTACGCGTCTATCTGAGATGTTGACGTTTTATCGCATTGTATCCAGCCCTTCTTATTCATCTCGAGCACAGGCATGTAGGTACGGATTTTAGCCTTCGCCTCTGTTTCACCTTCCTTCCCGACTTCGCCTTTTTCGCGCAAGCGGTAGTTTTGCTCAAGAGTAAGCCAAAACTCGGGACTGGTATTAAACGCCTTACCAAGAAGGATCGCCGTATCGACCGTAATCGATTGCTTATTATTGATCATCTGGCTCACCGACTTTTCGGACATGCCAATCACGTCGGACAAATCCTTGTTGGTCCAATTGAGCGCGGAAAGATTCCTGCTGATTATTTGCCCAGGACCAATATTTAAAAACGGTTTCGCTTTCGCGGACATATCATCCCCCATAATGATTGGTGATCTCCTCGAGACCGATAATGCCGACGGTCATCTCGTCATTTTGCCAATCAATCTTCATCTCCAACCGCCATTTACCGCTCACTCGCGCCGAATACCGATTTGTGCGTCCCTGCAATCTTTCAAAATTGAGTCCGGGTGTCTGCCAAAGATCATATATATCCTTCGAGGATTCAAGAATTGCGACAACCTCGAAAAACGACGTGATAATTCGGCTCTCCAGTTTATACTTTGAACTTTCCCCGGTCGCGTATAGAGATTCCAGCTTCTTGTTATTGAACACTATTTCCAACTGAAACCCCATTACGAACGACCGGATTAACCCCTACGGTAATAGTATAGTCACACATTAATAATGTCAAGTTAATTTTACCAGTATGGTAATATTTCAGAAACGTATTATCTGCACAAATAATTCCGCTCACGTGACTTGGGTTCGCGGACAGCGTTCGGCTTCTTCCGCGCCAGGGATTGAAGCGAGTATCCGGGCGAAACCTGGGAATGCGTTGCATTCCCAGGTTTCACACGATACTCGCGGAAAGCCCGGTCCGGGCACGCGGTAACCCGCGTGCTTGGAGGCGCCCAAACTAATCCGGGCGTTACTTCATCCCGGTTACCTTGTCAGCGCGATTTCACAATCACCGCTTTTCGAGGATCAGATTCCGCAACTCGGACATGTCATGCGTCCTGCCTCGAAGCGGGACAGCGCTCTCCGCATAGACGGGCAAGAGCTCCTCGAAAGGACGCCTTTCGTCGCTTTCATAGAGAACGCCAAGGGGGAAAGGCATTTCTTCCAGCGCGCGCTCGAAGGCCCGGGCGCGATTGTCGGGTCGGTATCCGCTCTCGAGCGGATAGGTGTTTTTCTTGAACCACTGAAACGTGTTCAGCTTGTTGAAGGAGACGCAGGGCTGGAAGATATCGACGAGGGAGAAGCCCTTGTGGAGAATCGCGCGCTTCATGATTGCCTTCGTTCCTTCGATGTCACCGCTGAAGGCCCGCGCGACAAAGCCGACATTCATCGCGATCGCGAGGGCTACCGGGTTTAGGGGCTCGCTGATGACGCCCGAGACCTGGACCGGGGTCTGCATCCCCGTGCGGCTCGTCGGCGCCGCCTGTCCCTTGGTGAGTCCGTATATCATGTTGTCATGCACGAACAGCGTTATATCAGGATTGCGCCTGCAGGCGTGAAGGAAATGGTTTCCGCCTTCGCCGTACATGTCGCCGTCCCCGCCCTCGGCTATCACGGTAAGGTCCGGAGCCACGGCCTTGATCGCCGTAGCCGCCGGCAGGGAGCGGCCATGAAGACCGTTGAAAAAACTCGCGTTGACATACTGGGGCATTTTGGCAGCCTGCCCTATTCCCGAGACCATCACGAGGCGAGTCCTTTCGATCCCGAGTTCCCGTAACGCCGCAAGGAGCGCGCTGCGTATGGAGAAATCGCCGCAACCGGGACACCATGCGATATCTCGCTCTTCGGTAAAATTGAAATTGTTATCGGCCATGCGTTCCCTCCGTTTTCGAAACCAGCGCGGAGATTCTTCCCGCGAGTTCCTCGACGGTATACTGATACCCGTCGCTCTTGAGAATACGATGGTCGAAGCGCCGCCCCGTGTTGAATTCCACGAGATCGGCGAACTGACCCGTCGCGTTGCCCTCGACCGCGATGCAGGCCGCGGCCGCGCTCATGTAGGCGGACACCCCGTCAGGCAGCGGGTACACCCAGGGAAAATGCAGAAACGCAATCCCCGGGCGTTCGAGCAAGGCCATGGCCTCGACAACCGGCATCTTTGTCGATCCCCATCCCATAAGCAGCGTCGTATAGTTCGGGTCTCCGTAGAGCCTTGGCGGGATGGCGTCCTTTTGAACCGCCGTGATCTTGGAAAGCCGTTTTGCCACCATCGCCTCACGAACGGCCCTGTCCTCGGTGATATACCCGCCCTCGTCGTGCTCGTCGCTGTCAACGCAGACAATGCCCTCCCCGTCGCCGGGAATGCCGCGCGGCGATATCCCGTCCGCCGAGCCGAGTGCATACCGGCGGTAGCCGGAGGTGGTCCTCGTCAGGGATTGCCGCAACGGCTCCGGGGGAACCTTGAACGGCTCAACGGTATAGTATGAATCGACGTAATACTGGTCGGAAAGGATAAAGACGGGAGACTGATACCGGTCGGCGATATCGAAGGCCGTGTGAGCGAGCGTGAAGCCCTCCTCGAGATCGCCGGGGGCGAGAACCACCTTCAGGAAATCCCCATGCCCCGCGTGGATCGCGAGATTGAGATCCCCCTGTTCGGTGCGCGTCGGCAGCCCGGTCGCCGGGCCCGGCCGCTGCGCGATATGGACGACAAGCGGCGTCTCGATCGCGCCCGAGAGGCTCACGGCCTCGCTCATGAGGGCGAAGCCGCCGCCCGACGTGGTGACGAGGGCCCTCGCGCCGGCATACCAGGCCCCGATCGCCATATTGGCCACCCCGATCTCATCCTCGACCTGCTCGACGATAATGTCGAATCGCCTTGAGTATTCGGCCATCGCCGTCAGTACGGTGGTTCCGGGCGACATGGGATAGGCGCACACATAGTTGCAGCCCCCCGCTATCGCGCCAAGGGCGATAGCCTCGGCTCCGGTAGCCATGATCTTCCCGGCGACGGAGGAATCGATTTCCAAATTGATGCCGATCTTTGGCCTGAGCGGCGCGCCCGCCTCGTATCCGCGAGCGAAGGCCGCGACGTTCGCGTCCTGGACGGCCGGGAGTTTTTTCCCGAAGAAATCGCGAATTCCCCGCTCGCACCCCGCGCGGTCGATCCCGAGTATGGCGCACAAGGTTCCGACGGCGACGGTATTGGCGTACAGGGCACCCCCCGCCTCCAGGGCTATCGCGGAGAAGGGAACGTCCTCCATGCCATCAAGCCCGATACTGTTCTTCTCCCCTATGACGACCGTAGAATCCGTGATCCTGTCTTTCAGATGATCGATCGCCGCGGGGATAAACGGGATGAGGATGTCGATCCGCCCGGTTCTTGCCCGTACGCTGTCATGGGAAATGCGAATCTCGGTGCTGTTGCATCCACCGCGAACGCGGGACATGTATTCCTTCGTGGCAAACACGTTATAGGACGCGCCCTTCGCCAAAACCGTCAACAGGGCTTCAATCGACTGAATTCCCTGCCCTGCCTCGCCCGCGATTACTATGGACACATCGACGGGGTGTTTCATCTTCGCGCCTCCTGAGAAACATCGCCGGTAAACCGGACCGATGGATGATACTTCGACGTTCAATTCAACTCACACGCTTGAAATCTATGAATCCCCGTTCCACATTGGTACTGATCAACTGAACGCGAAGTGTGTTACCGACGTCCATCCCCTCAAAGCCGATCTCCAGGCGTCCCTCCAGCGGGGGATTCATAATACGAACCCACGTGCCTTTCTCCGAGGCGCCCGTTACGATTGCGTCGAACCGCTCGCCGATACGCGACTCAAGGAGAATCGCGGCGGCTGATTTTTCGACCGTACGCTCGATCTTTTTTGCCGAGTCTTCGGCCTCGGAGCAATGCTTCGCGAGCGATTCAAGTTCGGCGACGGAATACGGAGAAGGCAAGCCGGCGATCGCGGCCTTCAATATTCGCTGCGTTATCAAATCCGGGTACCGTCGATTCGGCGCGGTCGAATGGGCGTAATCCTTGACCGCAAGGCCAAAATGGCCCTCGGCCGCGTCGCCCGCAGTCTGGACGACATATTCGCCAGAACCCAGAAGCTTTATAACGCTCAGGGACAAATCGGGGAACCGAAGCGGATCGGCCTTTTGGGACGAAACGAGAAAACCCTCGAGCGCCCTGGCATCGGGTTTTTCAGGCAGAACCGCGCCACGCTCCGCCGCGATCTCGATTATTCTGTCCCACCGTTTGGGTTTGCGAACCATTCGCCGTACCGATGCGTAGTTTTTCGACGCAAGGTATCGAGCGGACACTCCGTTGGCGGCGATCATGAAATCCTCGATTATCTGCTTTGCCCGATTTTTGGCATCAGGAACAAGATTCATAAGGGTATCGCCCGAAAACACGGGTTTTGCTTCGATCGTATCAAAGACGAGCGCGCCTTGCAGATGCCGCAGCGATCGCATTTTCTGCGCGACCTTGTCCTGCAGGCGGATACTCTCCTCCATTCCATCAACCGAGCCGATATTTGCCGGCATGGGTCCCTTACCGTCGAGCCAGGCTGCCACGCTGTCGTAGGAAAGCCGGGCTTTGTTGCGCACGGTCGCCCGATAGACCGCGGAACTTTTTATGGAGCCATCGTCAGCGATTCCGATCTCGATGACGACGGCGAGGCGATCGCACTCGAAATTGAGCGACGTCAAGTCGGTTGAAAGCCTTTCAGGAAGCATCGAAAAGACTTCCGGGACGGTATAGACAGATGTGGTGTTTTGACGCGCGTGCAAATCGATCGCCGATTCTTTCTTGACGATCGCGTCAACGTCGGCGATGGCTATCAGAATCTTTACCATACCGTTTTCCGATTCTTCGGCCGCAGTCAATTGATCAAGATCGCGCGAATCATCGTTGTCGAGAGAGCACCAGAGAGAACTTCGCATATCTGCCGATGCGCCGTTATCCGGTTCTGAGGCTGGCCCACCGATGCCGTCCAGCTCCGCGCGGACGGCATCAGAAAAATCAGGCTCAAAACCACGTTTGCGCATTTCGCGATGCGCGATAGCTCCAAGTATTTTCCGGTCTTGCCTTTCGGTTTCTGTCGACGTTTTATACTCCTTCACATCCCGAGAATATCTCTCGGGACGATAACCTGCCCGTGTGGCATTCTACGTTAAGTATAGTATACACAATGATCGGGGAGAATTACCGATTACGGAAAAGAAAAGGGGTTTTATCAGTTTCCACATACGGATTTCATGCCGTAACAGTCAATTTTCACGGGAACGGACGAAAGACGCCGGAATAAGGCAAATTCCCCCTTATTAATACGTATACTTAAGCACATGGATTACAAGAATTACTATATAATTCTCGGGGTCGAGAAAAACGTCGGCAAAGACGAGTTGAGAAATCAATACAGGAAACTTGCGCGCAAATATCACCCTGACGTAAACACGACTGACAAGGATGCCACCAAAAAGTTCGCAGAAATCAGCGAGGCATATGAGGTCTTGTCCGATGACGAGAAACGAAAGAAATACGACGAGCTCGGTTCGGATTGGGAACGATACCAGACCTCAGGGCAAGGCGATCAGTTTGACTGGGCAAAATACGCAAATCAGGGAACCGGGCACGCGCGAAGCGGAGAACGGAATTGGGAAGAGGTTTTCGGGGAAGGGGCGAACGCATCCGATTTTTTCAGAAATATTTTCGGACAGGGGTTTCGCGACGCCACGAACGAGTCTTTTGCGCGCAAGGGACAGGACCTGCATGCCGAGCTTTCCATCAGCGTTGAAGAAGCCTTTTCCGGCGGAGTGGAAATTCTGACGATCGGGGAACGGAAAATACGCCTTACGCTCAAACCGGGAATTTGGGACCACCAGACAATCAAAATCGGCGGCAAGGGATTGCCCGGAGTCAGCGGCGGTCCCACAGGAGATCTCTTTATCACTTTCCTTCTGCAGCCGCATCAATTCTACCAGCTCGACGGGACTGACCTGCATATGGATATTCCCGTAAGCGTCTACGCCGCCCTCCTCGGCGCCACGCAGGAAGTTAAAACCATTTCAGGTACGTATAAAATCAAAATCCTGCCAGAGACTCAGAACGGAACGGTTTTCAGACTCAAGGGGAGAGGCTTCCCCGTGTACGGAGCACCGGGAAAACACGGCGACCTGTTTCTCAGGACAGTCCTACAATTGCCCGAGAAACTGGATTCACGGGAAATCGCGCTTATCCGCGAATTGGCGAACATAAGGAAAGAGAACGTCGGAGGCGTAACGGCATGAGCGGCAAAACAATCATCACGTTCAGGCAGATAGGCGATTGTTATGATATCGATCCTGAACTCATTCGGGAATTCGCGGAATTTGGGCTTTATCCCGTCATCGCAAGCGAAGGTGAGTCCGGTATCGAAAGGCAGTACCTCGGACGCGTGGCGCGCGTCATCAGTCTCTACCGTTCGCTTGGAGTCAACAAAGAGGGCATCGATATCATTCTCGAGCTGCGCGAAGAAATATCGAAGCTCCAGGAACGGGTAGAAGCGCTCCAACGAGAGGAACAGATACTCAGATTTCGTTTAGAATATGATAATCCCGAAATCCTGAGAAGCAGGGGCCTTCTAGTCGAGATTGAAGACTGACTCGTTTTTTATATTGACAGAGGTCTCATCATATGAGGTTGAAGCAGTTGTTAGGTTTTTTTCCGATGTTCTCTAATTTTATTAACCAAAACATCTACTATTTCGTCTATTTGTTTATTACAATCGCCTGAAACATCAAATGTAATTCCTCCATACTTTCTTGATTCATCAAATAAAGACGGCTCAACATTATTATACCACACAGGAATTACCGCTTTCTCTCCAAATCGCTCTTTAAATTGCTTTGATTCAAACTGTGTCCATATTTTTTTTGGATAATCTTTACTTAAAAAAACAACAACATAATCGGCTTCAGATTTATAGATTGGTGCCAAATAGTCTTCTACATTCTCAGCTAGTATTCTTTCTTGTTCATTTTTATCATAAAAAACAGCAAGCTCATGTTCTGTTAATTGTTCAAATATCTGTTCTACCATTTTACGTTGTTCACCAGCAAATGATAATGCGAAATCATAAGCAGATAGAACCTCAATATTCAGAAACCCTAAACGCTCTCCAAATTTAGACCATAAAATATTCTGTATGTAGAAAAGAAATTTTGGATCTTCAATTGAAACGATTCTTGATTCCTTATCAAAATGAATTACTTTTTTAATTTCATTATTACCTTCAATGATTAATTGTAAATACCCTTTATCTACAACCTGATTAATACTTCCTCTGAATTTTGGATGCTTTATTACAATATCATACAAGTTGATTGACCAATCAGAACTCATTGAAAGCCAATATAAAAGATGGAAATAGGGGGCCCTACCTTCTGGACGAAGTTTTGTACCAATAGAAAAATCTCTAGCGATTGGAAAGAACACTCGTTCCATTTCTTCAATAATTTTTGATTTTACTGTATTAAGCAGCGTCGTATAGTTCGGGTCTCCGTAGAGCCTTGGCGGGATGGCGTCCTTTTGAACAGCCGTGATCTTGGCAAGCCGTTTTGCCACCATGGCCTCGCGGACAGCCCTGTCCTCGGTGATATACCCGCCCTCGTCGTGCTCGTCGCTGTCAACGCAGACAATGCCTTCACCGTCGCCAGGAATGCCGCGCGGCGATATCCCGTCCGCAGAACCGAGTGCATACCGGCGGTAGCCGGAGGAGGTCCTCGTCAGGGATTGCCGCAACGGCTCCGGGGGAACCTTGAACGGCTCGACGGTATAGTATGAATCGACGTAATACTGGTCGGAAAGAATGAAGACGGGGGACTGATACCGATCGGCGATATCGAAGGCCGTGTGAGCGAGCGTGAAGCCCCCCTCGAGATCGCCGGGGGAGAGCACCACCTTCAGGAAATCCCCATGCCCCGCGTGGATCGCGAGATTGAGATCCCCCTGCTCGGTGCGCGTCGGCAGCCCGGTCGCCGGACCCGGCCGCTGCGCGACATGGATGACAAGCGGCGTCTCGATCGCGCCCGCAAGGCTCACGGCCTCAAACGGGATCAGTATGTGTTTTCTTCGCGCATTTCATCAGATCACGCCTTCCCGAGAGACCCGTTTTGCGCAAAATGGACGCAATATGATTAGATGCGGTTCGTATGGAAATTCCCAAGGTTTCGGCTATCTGCTTGTCGGGCATGCCCCGAGAGGCCAGCTCCATTACTTCGCATTCACGCGACGAGAGAGACAGAAGCCTCTGTTCAAATTCTGTGTTTTCACACACACCCTTATCCTGCTCGGAAAATAATCCCTCGATAATTTTTTCGGCTCTTTTTCGAAAAGAGGAACGCTCTTGATCCCTGTGCTGTATCACCGTCGAGATTCGCGCACGAAGTTCGTCTACGCGGAAAGGCTTCACGATATAATCAAATACGCCCTCACGCAGCATGCGAACCTTCTCATCACTCTCGTCCCGCGCAGTTAGCATGATGAACATAAGCGACGAAAGAAGCGGTTTCGAACGCGTGTACCTGAACAGGGAAAAACCGTCCATTCTTGGCATCATTACGTCACAAATTACAAGATCGGGAAGGTCGCCCTTCTCAAGTTTATCCCTTGCGTCCTCCCCGTCAACCGCCTCTATTATCTCGTACTCTGACGCGAGACTTTCAGCAATAAACCGCCGCATCTCGTCATTGTCCTCAACAACGAGCAACCTTGTTCGCGACGATCCGTTTACATTCGTTCGACTGGACACGGGCGCTTCAGAGGCGGAAGAGACAGGAGGCAACATGCTACCCAACAATTTTGCATAACCGGAGAGCTCAATATTCTGATGACAGGCGATTCCGGAGCTACTCTCGGGCAGGGTCAGTGTAAAGCAGCTGCCTTTCCCGACCTCGCTCGTAACGGAAATATCTCCGCCGAGGGCCCGAGCCGTCTCGCGCGCGAGCGATAGCCCTATGCCATTACCGTCATAATTCGATCTTTCCGAGTCATATACCTTTCCATATCGCGAGAAAAGGGACGCGAGAGCATCCGGACTTATTCCAATTCCCGTATCCGTTACGCTAAGCAGAATAACCTTTCGGGACTTATCGGCACCACCACGAAGGAGAACGGTGACCGTACCCCCGGGGTTCGAAAACTTGATGGCGTTGACGACAAGATTGAAAAAAATAATATCAAAGGCGCGAATATCAATATCCGCCACAACCTGAACGGCATCGGCCACAGAATCGATTTTCAGAGCAACTTTGATTCCGGACATATCCGCAATCGGCATAACATCCTCGATATATCGTGGAAGCACCGATGCCAAATCAACCGGAACAGTCTCAAGGGCAGAACCACTTTCGAGCCTCGTCATCATGAGAAAGTTCTCGACAAGCCTGAGAAGCCGGTCTGCATTATGACCAATGACAGAAAACAGACGATGTCCACGGGGGATGCTCTCTCCGTATACACCGGCGCGCATGGCCTCAATCGGCGTCTTGATCAATGTTATAGGCGTCCGCAACTCGTGAGATACATTCGCGATGAACGCGGTCTTCGCGCGGTCGAGCTCAGCAAGGCGGTCGGTCTTTATCCGTAATACTTCCGCTTCTCTCGTCCCCTGCGCGTAACGGCGCGCAAGAATATATGTCTCGATTAAAATGAAGGGAAGAAAACCCAGAGGCATGACATACCTGACGATGACAAAAAAATATGTTACCAGTATGTCCAAACAGGTTGGCACAGCAAGAAAAATGATCCCGACGAACATTGCCCTGGAATGTTCCTGTCGCGCCAGTATCGCCTTGATCGAAACGTACAGGCAGAATGCCGCCGAGAGAATGATGACCCCGTGCAAGAAGAACATCATCCCCGAGAATATACGCAAGTCGGGAAGCATCGTAGCCACGATCCCGAAAGAGCCGAGCGCGACAAGGATCCATCGCATAAGCCGGGGAGAAACTCGTGGATAGAGCAAGGAAAAATAGAGAATAAATAGCACGCACACGAGATAAGCACTCCCGTGTTCAAACCGGAGCAGGGTAAAATGACCTACACCCATCATACTCATCAAGAACTTTTCACCTATCGAAATTTGGCGTAACAATACCGAAAGAGAAATCAAGGCAAATAACAGCAGGGCCCTATCTCTTTTCTCCAGAAAAAACAGCATCAGATGATACAAAGCGCAGAAAACAAAGCAACCGATTAGGAATGATTCATAGCCGATGTTGAAATTTCTGATTTCTTCCATATCGCGTGTAAGACCGATGCGCGGCGCTGTAATCATTCCGGATCCATAACCGTCCCACCAGTTCACTTTCTGTATGACGATTCGTATACTTTCTGTACCTGCGGGAACCGAATAATAGCGGGGATTACCCGGAGGAACAAGATCGGGACGATGTGGATCGGTAACAAGATCAGCGTCAACTGTCACTCCGTTCAAAAAAACGCGAGAGCTTCCCTGAGAGAGAGCCATACGTATAGAAAGAGGAGGCGATTCCGGCGGCAGGCTGATCGTGAGGGCCATAGTCCCGATACCGTATATGGAACCTTTTTTTCCATTGAATTCCTGGCTTTGCCAAATGCCAGGAACCTTTACCCGCGCGAATTCACCAGCCCCGTCAACTCCTCGTTCAACCTCTTCCGGAGAAAGAATCTCGTCCGGAAACAGTAACCAATCGCCTGCAAGATCAACAATCCCGGCAGAAAAGTCCGTCGAAGTCAGATCTGCCCTTCCGTTTTTCACGACCGGATCGCGCGATACAACGTAAACGCAACCTTCAAGACAAAACAGCGCAAGCATAACACCGAAAAACGACATAAAGCTGTATCGAATACGTGGTCGCATGATGTGTCATTATATCACCGCAACCAAATATCGGGAATTAAAAAAAACAGAGGGTCTTTTCTTCTCTTAATTCAGGCAGAGACAAATTTCTTTCTTATATATTTGCCCTGTACAGGTATTCGCTATCATATTCCAGCCGTTTCCAAACCAGCCACTCGTGATGAAAAATCAAGGAACGGAACGGCAAACGTTCTGAGCTGCACCAAAAAATCACCAACATACGCATAAACTGGCGCATAGCAACCAACAACTACGTCATCCGAAACCACCCCAGAGGTGCTCAAAGGTAATAACTATAGGGGATTCATTCGCCTTTCTGGCGATTGAATCCCCGCGGAATTTCCGCATCAGTAAATCACCATACGTCCGCTACGGCTGTTTCGTAAAAGCTGCGTTATCAGGCGCTGCCATACCACAGTATAAAAACGAGTACGTGACGTATCCTTCGTGACGGCAGAAAATCCGATAATAGTCGGTCTCGGTCTTTTCATACGACTCGCTCGTACCGTCACCGTGCTTCAAGGAAGTAACGTGCGTGGTAACCGTACCGTCGTTATTAACGACATACGTTCCGGTATAGGTCAAACCGCCCGTCACAATCAGGATGCATTCGTAGGTCCCGTCACTATCGAACTTGGTATTCCAGGAGACCGGGGCATTATAAAAAGACCAACTCCCTACAATCGATTTTGGATCGGTTGCTTTGCTCTCTATTCTAATACTGCCGATATCCATATACAATTTATTACGATATTCCATAACAGTCGTCATTTTTTGGTCCCGCGTGGATTCCGTATCCGTAAGATCGATCCAGCCGGTATCGTCCGTGAAGGCAGTAACCGCAGTCCGCGTTTTTTTCGGAGTAAAAAACAGTAACGGTATCGACATGGTCTCTAAATTCGTAAGTCCGTCCGTCACGGAAGACGACCGGGAAAGCGCTCCCTGCCATTCACAATACTCCCTTTCGTCCACCCTGGGTTCAGCGTAGTCCTTCATGACGATGTCTTTCCTGAGGTATGTCGCGTCGTCATAGACTGTCAGCGTCGTTTCCGTCGTCGCCCTATAGGGCGTCTTGCTTTCGTCCGTATCGGTGCCGGATTCAATCGTGATGCGCTTCCACGTGCCGATGAGATCGGCCAGGGCAGGGCGTTTAGCCATTTGCGGCACTCTAACCATAAAAACCTTAGAATCCGTTGATGCCCCTTTCGTCAGTGTCGCAGTCAGCTTAACGTCGGTATCCTTCGTCGTCGACGGCGTAACCATAAGATTGTTATTGATTACGTCGGGCGTATCGGATGAAAACGATAGCTGTATCTGAAATTCTATCATTGACTTAATGATTTCGGCAATATCAAGGTTTCTCGACACTGAATCAAGCGAGTCACCGGCCGCAAACACAAGTTGGAGTTTCTGCTTTGCCTCGCTCAGATCGGTTGTTTCAGAGTCGTCATCGGAACTTTGCTGTTGGCAAGAGAGAAACAGCGTTGCGCAAGCAATAGCTATACATACAAATTGCAACCACTTGACACCCGGGCGTTTAATCGCCGCTTTTGCTAAACAAAACATGCGTTTATCCTTCATCGAGCACTTCCCTTTACGTTTATTGTCCGTCGACATATTTAGCTGCGATCGTCCGATCACAAACACTAATTTCTTTCGTTTCATTCCCTGTGACAATCTCACATGAAAACCAATGGTTGCTAAACGTTTCCAGGCGAAGCTTCAATTGCTTTTTTATTTAACCATGAGGACTCATCTGTTACAAGTTTTCGGACTACTCAAAAAATACTCAAAATGTACTTATTTAATGCTTACGCAAGAACACGCGCCCATAAAGCGTCTTGCAGTTGTTTTTTCATTCTCGCTTTACTTTTCGCCGGTGCAGCCTGTTGAGACTCCAGAAAAACCGAAGATGAACGACAGACCGAAGATCAATAGGATGATGACTTAAAAAAACGGGAGTTCTGAAGATCGATACCGATTCCATAAAGCCTGGAATACACCTTCACGGTCAACATAAGGTATTTCGAAGCGCACAATCAGGTATTTCACTGTTGGTTATACACCCCGTTCTGCGTACCCTTTGCGCATACACCGATTCCGATGAACCGGAAATCTTACAGGAAGGAGATCCAGTATGAACGACAACAAGTCAAAGAACACGAAAAACACCGGCAGCGCACCGGTACAGGCGCCGAAAGCACCTGCCAAGGATGCGCCGAAAGTAAATACACCGAACCCGAAGAAGTAATCTTTCGAAGATGGATCGAGCCCGTCGGGCGCCTCTGGCAATCCGGCGAGCTCGACCTCGCCGGTGCGGCTTGACTACGGCGGGGTAATGTCCTCGCGAATGGCGTATCTCGTCAATTCGGCAATACTGTGCATGTCGAGCTTGTCCATGAGTTGCTGACGGTGAGACTCGACGGTTTTAACGCTGATCGAAAGAGCCTGGGCGATTTCCTTGGTTGATTTTCCCTCGGCGACGGCTTGCAGAATTTCGAGCTCGCGGCTGGTCAGTATAGAATAGGCAGAACCGGTTTCGGCCGACGATTTCCGCGCGAATTCCATCACGAGGGACGCCGAAAGCGCGGGACTGATATAAATCCGGTTTTGCATCAAAGAATGAATCGCCTCGATCAGCTCGCCAAAAGAACTGTCCTTCAATACGTAACCGGTCGCCCCGGCCCGAAGCATATCGATGATGATATGATGTTCATGATGCGCGGAAAGGGCCAGGATACGGATATCGGGAAACGAGCCTTTCATCTGACGGACGGTTTCTATCCCGTTCATCTCGGGCATCCCGACGTCCATTACGACAATATCTGCGGCGATAGTCCCCACAAGGGCCAAAGCGTCCTTGCCGTTTCCGGCACTACCAACCAATTCACAGTCGGTTCTCGAAGCGAGCAGCGCCGCGATTCCCTCGCGGAACATCCGGTGGTCGTCAACGAGGGCGATGCGCGTTTTCATACTATCCCGGCAGTATAGCACTTTTTCATGCCGGGAATACAGGGATACCGGGCGCTATTTCAGCCCGGTCACCTTGGAAAGGAAAAGCTGCAACTCGAAGACATTGTCCATCGCGACGACTCGCTCGAATTTATTGAAGTTTTTCCCCGAAAGGATGGCGACCGGCGCGCCGCGCAGGCGTATCTCGGCGGTTTTATCCTTCAACTTCTTGTAGGTAAACGGCTTCTCGATGAACAGCGGATTGGTATCGTTCATGTAACTCCCCCTGCCGACTGAACAGTCGTCATAGTACAATCATCCTATAGTATCACGCGTTTCGGTACCAGCCGCCCGAAAAACGAGACAAAGGCCCGTGGAATGTGATATAATCGGGCAAGTTGTTACCCGGCCCACGTTTAGCAGCAATTCAAACTTCGAGAGGTTATATATGAAAAGCATCGCTACAAAGACGTGGTGCGCCGGCCTGGCCCGCATCCTTTTGGTAACGTCGCTTGGCGTCGGTCTGTCGGCGATCATGGCGTCCTGCGCCAGTCCCACGTCGGGAGACGACGGCGAGGGAGGCGGGAAAAGCGTCACGATCACGCTTTACCGCACGCTTGACGAGATTTCGGACATATCATATGACGGAAGCCCGTGCTCCATCGACAACTCGATAGAGATCAATACGACGACCGGAAGCCATACCGTCAGATGGACCTGGTCGGACGGATGGGGCTCCTATAGCAACGTCACTCAGACGCTGACGATATCGGAAACCGCGCCGATCCTCCTCATCGAGAAAGAGAACGTCCGGCAGGTGAAGGCTCCGCCGATCGTCAATTCGCTCGAGCTCAAAAACATACAGGATCACTACATCAAGGGACAGACGGTCACCTTCGCTTCTACCTGCACGAACCAGTACGGAAGCAACCTGCGCGCGAGCGATGTCACGTATACCCTGAACGGCGTGCCTCTCGCGTCACCGACCGTTACGTTTTCGGAGATGGGAAACTATACGCTCGTCGCGACGAGCGGCGCCTATAGTGACGAGCAGTCCTTCACCGTCAAGACAATCTCGTCTCTTACCCTGTCCGGGCCGGCGGCGGTCCAGAGATACGCGAGCAACATACAATTTACCGTTATGGCGTTTTTCGACGACGGGATGAGCGAGAAGGTCTATACCTCGGACTATACGCTGAAGAAAAATGGCATGGCCATACTTAACAACACCTTCCCGTCGACCAGTGAAACTGTCGGTAAATACGCGTTCACGGCGACCGCGTTCGGCTTAACGACCGCGGAACACATCTGCTGGCTGTACGACAAGCCAAGCTATTCCCCGTCCAAGGTATTCGGCCAAAACTCGGTGACGGCAATCGACGGAATGGCGACCTCCGACGACGGACGCTATATTGCCTTCGCGGAAGGAAAAAGGCTGAGCGTGTACGATAGCTCGCTGGGCAAAATATCGGGTTCCTTCACTTCCGGCGATACCATCGAACAGCTTGGGTACTGCAACGGTAAATTCTGCGCTATTACCCGACCGAATACAAGCGAAATGTTTTCCATCTATGCGTTCAATCCCTCGGATCCCTCGACGTACGCGAAACTGCTCCCGTCAAGCGTGCTTCCCGATTCATATTCTTCCCGGTGTTGGGACGTCGATCCGGCAACCGGCAACATCGTAATAAGCTACAACGTTCCTTCTTCGGATATGTACGATAAGGCCGTGGTTCGCGTACTCGACAAGAACTTTGCCGTCCTTAAGGAAGACACCGACCTCAGTCTGCATTATTTCTCGGTTATCCGTCTCGTCGGCGAAAAGATCCATATCATAACGTCGAACTCCATGTCGGGATTCCTGCTCTATGCCGGAACGTGGAACACCTCGGGGAAGCTCGAGCTCGCGCAGCCTAACCTCTCCCTGAACGATGCCAACGATTTCAATAACTACGTCATGGATCCTTCCGGCATGACGGTAACGTGTATCGATTACTGGAAAGACACTGCCGTCGTCAACCTTGGTACCGGAGCCGTCACCGACCTCGGCGAAACCGGGGCGAACGTCGTATGGTACCGGGCGAAAAGCGACGCGCTCTGGAAACTCAACGCGGATAGCGGCAAGGTAACCATCGGCGCTTCGGAATACATTCTGGTTAGCGGCGAGTCGGTTACGGGCCTTGCCATGTCGAGGGACGAAAACACGCTCTACGCCTCGCTCGGGGACGGAAGCCTCAGAAGCTGGGACGTATCAACAGGAACCATCCCGGTAAGCGGAACCGTACTTACATCGAGCTACCGCCGCACGAGCGTTATGAAAAAGGCCATTTCGCCCGACAAATCGCTCCTCGCCATACTCAGCGGGGATGCCGGGAATACCGATTACTACAACAAGGTTCTCCGGCAGCCGAACCAGGTGACCATCATGAACCTCGACACCGGCGACATCAGTGCCCAGTGGTCGACGGCGGACTCTCTTGCCATCGCGTGGAAGTACGCAGCTTTTTCCGCGAACGGGACAAAGCTCTTCGCCTGCACGACGGGAGATTCGCCGACGCTCGCGGTCTTTGACGTCTCGCCCTCCTCGATCTCCCTTGCTGCTTCGACCGCGACCGCGGACAGCGCAATCGTACATGCCGGCTGGACGGCTACGGGCGATATTCTCTACTCGACCGCCACGGCCGCCTGGAAGTGGACTCCCGGAAGCGTTCCGACGACGGTATCGGGCATTGCCGGCTCCGCGGGCTTTTCCATGGACGGAACCCTCGCGGCTACGGTTGCGACGGGAAGCGTCGCCGATACGGTCGTCATAACCATAACGAATCTCGCCAACGCGACAAGTTCGACCCTTACCGTCAACACGGCCAATCCGTCGGACTATCCCACTCCAAAAGCCTACGTGTATACAGCCTTCGGCTTTTCGCCGGACAACGAAAACGTCCTCCTCGAATCCAATATAATTGAATACTTCGGGAGGGCGATAATGGTAAACCGCGCGACTGGCCAAACAAATCTAAGTTCCTCGACGATATCGAATACGATACCCGGAAAGAATCTCCTGGTTTCGGGCATTGGATACCTCTATTTAGCCCATACCGGCTCGTATATCGATTACAAGCTGCCGTTTGGCCTCACCGATTCGTCACTGTCGATCTCCGATACGACGATTTCCTCCGACGACAGTCTCATCGTCGCGCATGATTCGGGCGGCTCGATCCGCGTGCTGAAAGCCAATTAACGTTCCCCGCAGATACTGCGGACGACGCCCCGGAGGGTTATCATCGCCCGCCGGGGCGTTTTTATTTGGAGGCGAACCATTTCAACGTGCGGAGATTAGCGTCATATTCTCCGCATTTATTGCGGAGAATAGCTTGCCATTCTCCGCTTTCCACCATATACTTGCATCATGGTGTATATCTGGCAACGTTCCGATTGGCCACACTTTCACTGGGACGAGTCGGTCGTCGCCCCGGCGATCTCGCGCGTCAGACAGGACATCGGATATGTCCTGGCCATGGCGGACACGGCGGGGCTCGACGCAAGCCAAAAAACCGAAGTTGCCGTCCTGAGCGATTCGATTGATTCCTCCGGTCAGATTGAAGGCGAGAACCTCGGGTTTGATTCGATCCGTTCATCGGTCGCGCGTCGGCTTGGCGTGGATATCGGGGGGCTCGCGCCGGCGGACAGGAACGTGGACGGAATCGTCGAGCTCACCCTGGACGCGACGCGAAACGCCTCTGCGCCACTAACCGACGAACGGCTCTTCGGATGGCAGTCCGCGCTGTTCCCGACGGGCCGCTCGGGTATTGGCCGAATCGTCACGGGCGCGTACAGAACCGACGCGGGTGGCCCGATACGCGTCATATCGGGTCCGATGGGCCGCGAAAAAACGCACTACGAGGCGCCTCCCGCAGCTCGCGTACCGGGCGAGATGCGCGCCTTTATCGACTGGTTCAACGCCTGGCCGCTCGATGGACTCTTGATGAGCGCCGTCGCCCACCTCCGGCTCGTGACGATTCATCCGTTCGAGGATGGAAATGGCAGGCTCTCCCGCGCCGTCTCCGACATGGCCCTCGCGCGCGCCGACGGTGCCCCTCTCAGGCTTTACAGCGTTACCTCTGAAATCAGGAAGGAACGCGCGACGTATTACGAAATTCTGGAAGCGACGCAAACGGGAGACCTCGACCTGACCGCGTGGATACTGTGGTATTTCGACTGCCTCGGCCGCGCGCTCGAGACGTCGAAGCAAACATTCCGTACCGTTCGCGATCGCACTTCGTTTTGGGAACGCGCGAACGCCATCGGCCTGAACGACCGTCAGCGCCGTATGCTCTCGTCCCTGCTCGACGGCTTCGAGGGAAAGCTCACCACGTCGAAATGGGCCGCGCTCTGCAAATGCTCGCAAGACACCGCCTCCCGCGACATCGCGCCACTCGTCGCCGCCGGACTTTTCGAACTCGGCCCCGCCGGCGGCCGTAGCACGTCGTACTCGCTGAAAGGCCTTGACATTTACTTACACTCACGCAGATAATATATCCAATATACCTAATTCATAATACCTAACCAGGAGAGAACGTAATGGCCGATCTTTTACAAGATATTCAATATAAAGGTGATAACACCACTTTTATCTGGAAGTCTCCCATCGAAGACTTCAACACAGGCTCGTATCTTACCGTCCGCGAATCGCAAGAAGCCATCTTCTTCATGAACGGTCAAATACTGGATACATTCGGAGCGGGTCGGTATCAACTGGAAACCCAATCAATTCCGCTTCTAAGCAAACTTTTTAATAAGGCCACTAACGATAAAACGCCATACCATTGCGAGATATATTTCGTCAATAAAACCGAGCAAATGCAGATTCTATGGGGAACGGACAGCAAAGTTCAATATACGGATCCAACGACGAAATCCATGTTCCAGATAGGCGCACGGGGAGAAATGAGCCTTCGGGTCGAAGACGCGCGAAAGCTTTTGATAAAGCTCGTGGGAACGGAAGACTATCTTGGGCAGGCCCAATTAACCGCCAAGTTCCGCGCCTTTCTGATGGTCAAGGTCAAACCATATCTCGCCAAAACCATGACAAATCCCCAGATCAGCATCTTCGATATTGACGGGCAAATGGACGTGATATCCGATTCCCTTCACAAACAGCTGACGCCTGATTTCGCCGAATACGGCTTGTCGCTCGAGCGTTTTTTCGTTACGGAATTCGCGAAGCCGGTCGGCGATCCTACGTATGACAGGTACGTTGACCTTCGCGCGCGGCAATTCGCCGACGTGGCCGAGGCTCAGTTACAACAGACGCTCGGGGTCATAAACCAGCAAACCGACGCACAGCGCATGATAATCGAAGCTCAAGGACTGGCGCAAAAGCGCACGATCGAGGGCTACACCTTTCAACAAGAGCAGTCATTCGAAGTTTCAAAGCTGGCCGCCCAAAACGAGGGAGCGGGCAATTTTTCAAGCGCGGGAATCGGACTTGGAATGATGAGCGGCATCGCCGGAGGCATGGGCGCGACCATAGCCGGCATAACGACCAACGCCATGGCCCCGGTTTCACCGCAGACACTTGGCGCGTCGCAGGCGTCGACTCCGCAACCGATGGATGAAATGGCCTCGCTCAAGCAGAAAATCGAGAAGCTTAAAATGATGAAGGAAGCGGGAATGCTTTCGGACGAAGAATTCGATATCGAGAAAAAAAAGATCCTCAGCGCATTATAAAAGAAAGGTTGGTACCTACATGAGTATTTCAAGAAACAAAGGGATGTTCCTTGCGGTGAACGTCTTGATCCTCGGAATCTTCAACATCCTCGCATTCGTGCTCCCCTTCATTCGTGAAGGGGGGTTTTGGACCGGTTATGCTTTCGCCACGCTGGCGATTATCATGACTGCGTGCGTCGGTCTATACGCGTTCGGGCGCCCGGGCATGAAAAGCAAGGTATACGGCATACCTCTGTTTATCATGGTTTGGCCATACCTGATTATACAGGTCATCTTGAGCCTCGTAGAGATGACCGTCCCCGGCATTCCGTTCCGCTATGAAATCGCGCTGAATGTCATTCTCTTTGCCGTCTTTATGATCGGTTTGATAGTCGTAAACGCGGGCAAGGAAGAGATCGAGAGACTGGACGCCAAAGTAAGGCAAAAAGTCTTTTTCATAAAGTCATTGCAGGGAGACACGGAAGCGTTACAGTCGAAAACCCAGGACGCCGTTCTCAAAAAAAGACTTAAGGAACTCTCGGAAACCATCCGGTTCAGCGACCCAATGAGCAGCCCTCAGCTTGAAGCGATCGAGAATACAATAGTACATAAAGTTGCGGAATTAAGTTCCAGCATAGAATCAGACGCTTCACTTGCCGCGACTCTCTGTGACGAGATCCAACAATTGTTTGCCGAGCGTAACCGGAAATGCAAGCTTCTTAAATAAACAGCAAGTAGGAAAAAATCATGATTTTTAAATGCAAAGTATGCGGCGGAGATTTGGATCTTGAGGAAAAATCAAGCATCGGTACGTGTAAATATTGCGGTACCAAACAGACGCTGCCCAGACTCGACGACGACAAGCGACGCAATCTGTATGAGCGGGCCAATCATTTTCGCAGGCAGAGCGATTTCGATAAAGCCGCCGCGATTTACGATACCATATTAAACGAGGACAGGTCCGACGCGGAAGCGTATTGGTCGCTTGTCCTCTGCAAATATGGAGTGCAATACGTCGAGGATCCAGCCACGAAAAAACGGATACCCACCTGCAGCCGAACCCAATTTTCCTCTGTACTGGCCGACGAAGACTATAAGCAAGCCCTTGAGCATGCCGATCAGGAACAGCGAATCCTGTATACCGACGAAGCAAAAATCATAGACGGCATACAGAAAGGCATACTCGAGGTCTCCAGCAAAGAGGAACCATTCGACATATTCATCTGCTACAAAGAGACCGACGCAAACAACCGCCGAACGCCCGACAGCGTCTGGGCTCAGGACATGTACCATCAGCTGACCCAGGAAGGCTTCAAGGTATTCTTTGCCAGGATAACGCTTGAAGGAATACTCGGCACCGCATACGAGCCATACATTTTCGCCGCCCTTCAATCCGCGAAAGTCATGATTGTGTTGGGTTCCAAAGCGGAATACTTCAATGCCATCTGGGTAAAAAACGAGTGGAGCCGCTACCAAAGTCTCATCAAAGGCGATTCCAAAAAAGTACTCATCCCGGCGTACCGGGACATGGATCCTTATGATTTGCCCGACGAATTCTCGCAACTCCAGGCCCTGGATATGGGCAAACTCGGCTTCATACAGGATCTCCTTCGCGGCATAAAAAAAATCATCTCTCCCGCGCAGGCGCAAGGGACCATGGGGACCGCCGTTCCTTCAGGCTCTTCCCCGAGTTCATCCACTTTGATGCAGCGCGGTTATATCGAGCTGGAAGACGGTAATTGGCAAAAGGCGGACTCGCTCTTCGAGCAGGTGCTGAACACCGAACCGCAGAACTCCAAGGCATATATCGGCAAGCTCATGGCCGAACGCGGCGCCAAGCACGAAGAAGACCTTGCCGCGCAATTAACGCCCCTTTCCAACAGCGGAAGCTATCAAAAAGCGCTGCGTTTCGCCGACGAAGCGATCCGGCTCAGGCTCGAGGGGTATGAACAAGCGGCGATAAAGGCTATCGAGCTGCAGCGAAAACAGAAAATCTACTCCGATGCCCTGGCGGAGGCAAAACGCTTAGCCACATGCGAAAGAAGTTACGAAGCCCTGGCTAAAAACGCAGCCGAGTCCAAACAGTTGTCCAGGGTATTCGGCACAATCCCCGGTTTTGAAGATGCCAATGATTGGGTCAATAAAATGATCAAACAGGCGGAACATGTGGAAAGCCTCGCTCGTAATGAGCGGAAACGCGTAAACCGGGTAAAGATGACAAAGCGGCTCGTCAAGCTTTCCATCTTTTTGGCCGTCTTTTCCGTTATCGGCTACTTTACGTACCTGAAGCCCACGATGGCAAAAGCGGCAACGATGAAAGCCCAAAGAATGGAACAGCAGCGCATTAAGGATGAAGAGGCGGCGGCGGAAAAGGCCGAGGCCGACAGGGTCGCCAAAGAAGAAGCGGAGGAGGCGGCAAAAAAAGCGGAAGAGAAGCGAATACTGGCCGCCAGGATGGCTAAGTACGAAGCAGAAAAGGAATCAAAGTATCCCGCCGCGCAGGAATTATGGAACGCGGGAAAATACCGCGAGGCGAAAGAGGCTTTGAACCGGGCCGGTGGTTACAAATTCGGAAAGCACAAATGGCGGATATTGGACATAAAAGGCGATAAAGCGTTGTTGGTCAGCTTTTGCGCATTGTCGCGCCGACAGTTCAGCGAAAAAGACCCGTTTGCCGCCTGGCAAGATTCATCGATTCGAAAGTATCTCAATGGGAGCTTTTTTAACAGTTTTTCCTCGACGGAAAAGGCCCGAATCATTCCGACAAAACTACCGAACAACAAGGTGGGTAAGTATGGCGGGGAAACGACGGAGGATTCCATCTTCATGCTCAGTAAGGAAGAGGTAAATAAGTACTTCAAGGAAGCCACGAATGTTCGGAGGCCCAAGGAACCATTCAAAACCTGGGACGAATTCTATAGTTGGTATAGCAAGAACGAGGATCGAACTGCCTTTTATGAAGATGGCGATACCGCCGCCTGGTACTTACGATCTATCGGCAGGGTGGCGGATGATGGTTTGTACGTAAGCCTCATCACGATCCACGGTGATCTGTGGAATAGTGCAATGTTTCCCGTCAATTATCACGACGGCCAAGACATCAGACCGGCAATGTGGATTTCCCTTAAATAGCTCTAACTTTAACAGGAGTAGGACTCGAAGCAGAAAATTCCCTATTTCATGGTATAACACTGACTAACAAATACAACGTTAAAACCTTATCTAGTAAGGATTTAATTCATCAATTCATGACAGTGTATAACACCGTAAATCAGGGTTTGCAAGGGCAAAATGCTACTTTTTGTGCGACTTTTTTAGACATGAAATAGCAGGTATATTTCCTACTCCTGCTAATTTGGGAAAAAGGAGTAATAAAGGCTCTCATCTGCAAGATATCTCCTTCCGCATTTCTTCCTTACCACTTCCGGGAAACCCTCTCGCAGGTCAACAACAACTTGTCTCTCTCCGTCACTCAGTCGCTCCTCCGTTCGACAAATTGTTGTTGTTTCCAGGAATATATCGTCTGCATTTTGCATTTGGTTTCAGTAGCAGCGAATACATAACCTGCACTTCAACCCGACTCGGGTTTTGCCGCTCGCGGGTTAAGCGAAGGTTAAAATGTTCCTTGAGAGCGGAAATACTGATATTGACCGCATCATTCCCGTCGAGATACGCGACCCTATGAGTCAAGATAGATGGCATACCCTGTTTTATGGAGATGTCGTTTATGGGCTATTCGATTAAGCATAAAATGCTGATTCTACAGAAGGTGCTACCGCCGAATAATCGGCCGGTACATGAAGTAAGCAAAGAATCGGGAATATCTGTGCAGACCATTTACAAGTGGATGCAACAGGTAAAAGATGATACCTTGGAACCAGGTACTCCTGAAGAACAGATTCCAAGATTCAAAACAGAGCTCGAGAAGTTCTCGTTGCTCCTCGAAAGTAAAACCATACCGGAACATGAAAACGGCGAATGGTTGCGCAAAAATGGACTGCATTCTGAGCACCTTACATTATGGGAACAGGAGCTCGCACACAGAATGGCCGATAAAGAAGTAGATATCAAATCAGTCCAGCAAGAGAATAAGAACCTGAAAAACGAGCTGAAAAAAGGACCCTGTAAGATATTTTGTGTAAATGGCATTTCTAATTGAATGGAACACGGTCGCCAAAAAAGATGGCGAACTGGTTTAGCGCCATTCCCCAATCGCGAATTGGCATCGTCCATTTGACCGATGCGTTCCTGATTGCCAAGTACATGATCTTGAGTATAGCATCATCATTCGGAAATGACGAACGGTTTTTCGTTACTTTCCGAAGCTGGAAATTGAGCGACTCGATCGCATTCGTCGTATAAATAGCCTTCCGGATTTCTGGCGGGTAGTTGAAAAACTCGGAGAGATCCCCCCAGCGAGTAGACCAGGATCGATAAATCATCGGGTACCGGTCGTTCCATTTCACACCAAAATCCTCGAGTGCTTCATGACCAGCCTTCTCGGAGGATGCCGTATAAATCGCTTTCAAATCCGCACAGATGGCCTTAAGATCCTTGTATGATACGAATTTTGTTGAGTTACGAACCATGTGGACGATGCAAAGTTGTATACGGGTATTGGGGTAGACTGCGCGAATCGCGTCGGGAAATCCGGTTAAGCCATCAGTACAGGCAATTAGAATATCTTCGACTCCCCGGTTTTTCAGTTCGTTCAGCACGTTCATCCAGAACTTGGCGCCTTCAGTTTCCGCTATCCAAAAGCCGAGCACCTCCTTTTTCCCCTGGAAATTGACTCCCAGCGCGGTGTACAGGGCTTTGTTGCACGTTTTCCCGTCGGTTCGCCCGTTTACCCGAAGCGCATCGAGATATACGATCGGGTATGACGTATCAAGCTGCCGCGTTTGCCATTCGCGAACCTCGTCCATAACGGCGTCGGTAACCCGGCTCACAAGCTCAGGAGAAACCTCTATCCCGTAAATCTTTTCAAGGTGCGCCTTTATGTCCCGCGTTGTCATGCCGCTGGCATAGAGCGAAATGATCTGGTTGTTGAAAAGCGGAATGCGCTTTTCATACTTCGGAACAATGACCGGCTCGAAGGTTCCATTACGGTCACGGGGAACATCGATCTCAAGTGTCTGATTTTCGGTCAGCACTGTCTTTTCGGTGTGACCATTTCGGCTGTTCCCGGTTTTGTCCCCAGCACTGGAATTCTTCGGGTAGCCTACATGGTGCTCCATTTCGGCTTCCATTGCCCGGTTCAGAATCTTCGCGGTAAGCGTTTTGACAAGCCCGTCTTGCCCAAGAACATCTTCCTGCGTTAACCCATGGAAATCGATCTGATCTAAAAGCAGGTCGATTGCGTCTTTTTCTTTCGGTTTTCTTTTGGCCATATCCAACCCTCCTTGCAGGTTAGCATGCTATGGCCATTTACACAAACTTTGTTACAGGTCCGAAAAAAGCCAAGAAAGAAAAGGATCAGCTCGAAAAAGCCCTTACCGAATGTCCCAGAGCTTTCGTAGCAACTCCCTTCGGTTCCAAGCTCGACCAACATCTAGCTGTGTGATATTCAAATCACGGAAATCAGAACTTTCTTCCTTCGTGAAATCTTGTCTGTTTTTCAAGAAGAGATACTTCTTTCCTTTCAAACAATCGTCCTTGTTTCTCATGAACATTTTGTGTTCTCGTTTTCGAACTGCATCAACTGCTTCGTTCATGTATTTCATAATGTGGAATTTATCGTGTACTATTATCGCATTCGGAACATGCGTTTCGACCCCGGTTCGGTATGCTTGCCAGAAATCCATACTGACAGCCTTCACACCCTTCTTTTGCTTTGCAGACAAGGTTTCCCAGACGGTATCGACCGCTTGCGTGTCGCGGTTCTCCGCAACTTCAAGGACTCTCTTGCCGGTAATATCCGTAAGAATCGTTGCGCATCGATGCCCGGAGAGAAAAAAATCTTTTCGTCAATTCCGATATATGTAATGTCATCGTCTTTCCGACGTTTTATTCCGCGTTCTACAGACCGTTTCATGATGCCATCAATTTCAGCCCAACTGATGCGAAGTAAATCTGCAGCTTTTTGACGATTCTTTGTTGCCTCCAACTGGGAAAATGGCGCCTGGACGCAACTCAGCACGCCTTCCGGTTCGACAAACTTCAGTCAAAATTCTGACTTCTATGTGTCTGGGGGTACCGTCTACACACTTGGCGAGGCCACGACCGCTGCGGGCGACACGATTTATGGTTACTTGAAAAACGGGGACTGGACGGCACTGACACCAACAGCCGGTTTAACTATTAACGCATGAACGATGGCAACATCGAATGGCGATGTCTATATTCTTGGCACTCAAACCAATGACGAGACTGTATGGATTCGCGGTTATTGGCTGAACAACACAATCCATGAGTTGGTAGCCGATGGCTGGATTTACAATACCTCGGTGACCGATTCCGCGGGAGCCATCATTTATGGTTACTATACAAACAATTCGGGGACTCCGTTTAATCTGCCATCCGGGACTACCGACGTCAATCCGGTTTGGAGGACCGCCATCGTATCTGGCAACATCCTCTACGTCAAAGGTTCCGTTACCACGGCTTCCGGCATAGTGGACGAGTACTGGGCCAACGGCGTTTGGACGGTGCCGACCGACTCGGTGGCTGGTTACACGGTGAGTTACGTCAGTCAACTTTTTGTCTCGGGTAGCACTTTGTATGTTGGCGGCAATCTAAAGAACAGTACGGATTACCTGCCTGGCTATTGGGTGAACGGTAGCTGGACATCACTGAGCTACGACACCAGCTACACCGGCGGTAGTGTTTCTGATATGGCCGTATATAAAAACACCGTCTATGCCGGTGGAGGAAGCACCAACGGTTTGAATACCGAAACCAGCTCGGGTGGCGCGGGTTTCCAAAAACACGCCACCTCTTTGATGGCGATTTGCCCTCAACTCTCTGCGCCCAAATTAAGCACCAGCTCCACCCGTGACCTGCAGCCCGTTTTTTCGTAAATATTGTGGGTATGGGTTTTAACGGTCGACTCGTCGATGCCCAAATGACCGGCAATGACCTTGTTGCTGTGCCCTTGATAAATCCCCCGAACAACCTCTTGTTCCCGGCGGGTTAACTCGTATCGCTGCGACAAACTGGAAAGATTAATCAGCTGAGCACCGTGTGTATGGGCAAATTCATTCAGCAGTTGTACCGACGCAAACGCCAATCCATCCTGGTGAAGCGGTAAACCGGTGGGTCGCAAGAGCCGGAATTGGAAGTCGAAGGATTTGTCCCTTATACAAAGGGAAAATCGATCCATTCCCACTTTGAAGCATCCATGGAGAAAGCTTTGATAAGCCTGCAGAAAAGCAAGTCGTTGCCCTGGAGATAAAAGGTCGATCCAGCACTTGATACCGGCTCCAGCGACGATTATGTGACCTTTATAGTCGAGGTAAGCGAGGTCATCCTCCAGCGGCGGGGGGATTAATGATCGCGCAAAGGCATCATTCAGAAATGATATCACAAAGCGAAAAATCTCCAACTCCGAATCCAAATACAATGGGCTTTTAAGGCCGGCGCGGGCCAAGCCCCAACACCCGACAAGATAGTTGTCGGTCTTGATGGGTATGTACACAACATCCGAAATCGGCCTCACACTTTGGCCGGCATAGTTGAAATCCCTGTTTTCAGGCTGTTCCAAATCAGTGGTTCGTCCCAATATGTATTCTTGTCCGTTCTGCAGGACAGATCTCAATAAAAAGTCTTGATCGGCAACCGCAAGGTATGCCGGAATGAATTCGGGAGGATTGTTGGAAATGACCACCGGATGGCTACGATTACCGTGGGGAGACAATAATAGAGCGAAATAGTGGCCGCCGCCCATTAATTGACAAACTATCTGTGTTACCTGCATCAACAGGGCTTCATTGAAGGGTTGGCTATATAGCTTTAGGATCAGCCCGCGCAGCAGCGCGGTTTTGTCGTCTGAAAGGAACATGACACTCCTCCCGACCAGTTCCGAGTAACGGACTCGGTAATTCATTTCTTGCCAGTGAATTATCAATAAATTGTATCAGTTGTTATGCGATATTGTATACGAAGAACTTAATAACATGGAAAACTATTCAAACACTTGCATATAGTATGATATCGGATGATTTGTGTGTTATTGAATCATTGATGTTTACAAAGCCAGTATTACTTGAGTACAAGCTTCTTGGTCTCCTCGTCAGTCGATTCGATCCAGAGCGCAGTGTCGTCAGGGCTGATGCCTATCCTGCTTAAATTTATCTTATTTCACGCAAAAATCCTTTCGATCCCGGTTACACAGGGTAAGAATTAGTTTACATGCCGATTTCAATGAATTCGGCAGGCCGCCGCCCGGCAAACCCATTGTCCAGTCATATAAAAGTTTTTCAGACAATGGGGACCTCTAAAAACTGCAGTTGTTAGAGGTCCACAAAATAGAAACGCAAATCCTGTAAGGATTTACAGGGGCAGCTCGGAAAACAAATTGAGTTTTTCGAGCTACCCTAATGTATTCAGGGTCAAATGATCAGTATAAAGAAACGGGAAAAACTTTCGATAACCCCGGCGCAATTCACTCCTTAAAGAACATGAAACTTCCGTTGGTAACGCTGATTGTAGCCGCCGGGTTTCCGTCGGTGCTTTGCCACTGGAAGCTTTGCTCGAGCAATCCGCTGAATTCACCCCAGTATTTATCATTATCCTGATGGACAGTTATAGTGAAGTTACCTTTGCTACCATAGGATCTATACCTATCCTTAGGAACTCCGATAAGGGATGACAAGTTGTCGGAAATAGGATCAATATCAATACCCTTATAGTCGTGGCCGACTCCGATAGGCACGGTGTAAGTACCTTCGCCAATGGCTGGGAAGATGAGATGCAAGTTGGATTCCCGCAACGATCCAAAATCCAAATAATCAGTAGTAAGCCAGAGATAATCAACTTTGTCGCGCGTTATATATTCACCGGACAGCCTAAGCGGGATATTCTGCGCCCACGGAATGCTCGTCGGAGTCGACCCTGCGACTCCACCCAACTCCAGTTTGAGGAAGTCATATTCCTCCAGAGCCTCGGCTGTAATCGTAATTTGGTTATTCGCATAACCGAGGGGAGCTATCTCCTTGATCCTAGCCGTAAGCAACTGAAGACCGACATCTCCTCCCAGAATCCAAGAGAAGCGCGCGTATCCGTCCGAGTCGGTGGCCACCGTGTTTGTAACTTCTTCGTAGATGAAATCCACTTCCACTCCCGCCAAGGGCACAAGTTCTTCGTCTACAACGATTACCTGAACCTCTTGGTCGAGAGCGGTGTTCCTTATGCCTTTCTGCCCGTCTCCTGATATAATTTTTATGCCTCCTTTAACGTTGGAGAGGAAGGAGTCATGAGTTGATGAAGAATCGAAACCCTCGATCGACTCCTTCTTCGCCGTGCTTTCGCTTTCAGTGGCCTCGTATGAAGTAGCAAAAGCCTCCCTTGCTTCAATGAAATCGCCCGTCGCATCAGCTTGAGTTAAGTTGGCCTCAAGGTCCGTCGCAAAAGCCCGGGTTTCCTCATCGAAGAACCGGGCGAAAATATAATCCCTGACTGAAAGGGCCATGTCTACGATCAAATGTGTGCGACACTCCAAAAAGAAACGGAAGGTATCATTCAAAGCTGTCTCAAGCTCTTCGAGGTTTCGCGAGTTATAAGCACCGCTCGACCCGCTCACAAAAAAACTTGTCTCAATCTCTTCGAGGTCTTGCGAGCTATAAGCACCACTCGACCCACTCACATAAAAACTTGTCATGAGACTTGCCGCCCCGGTCGACCAGTCGTAGTCGTACACCTGCACCGAGAGGTCTTGATCGACATTGCTCGCATCTGCCTTGATCAAGCGAGGCAGTTTTTTGCCCGCACCATCGATTTGATAATAATAGGCAATACTATTGTCTGCGTTATTGAGGAAGTAACCGGTTGTATCACTGTCGTTTCGACAAACCGATAAACCGCGAATTTCTCCGATCTTACCGGAGTCGGTAAAAGTTCCCAAGACGAGAATCTCATCATCTTCTTCCGTAGTGATCATTGCCAAAGGAAGGATGTCGGAGGATGAACTGGCTGGTGGAATATAGTAGATGATCGATGAATCAGAAGGCGTTTGTTCACCGCCGCCATCATCCGGTTCACCGGAACCCGAGGAGCACCCCAGAAAACACAGAGCCAACATCGCGGCGAATAATCCCCAAATACACAATTTTTTCATTGTATACCTCCTGATATCGGTTTGAAATATTCAGTATAAGTTTACAATACTGTACCACATTGAGGCGTACAACTTTAGTTGATTTTTTTATTAGCATTTCGTTTTGAGACCGAAAATTACTTCGACACGAGATCGGAACCGCGTCCTACCTGCGGCATCGTGTCCAAGCAATTCAGTCATCGTGTGCTCCAGATATCTTCCAGGGTTACCAGAGTGGTATCGCCGCGCGATTGCGCAAGGGTGCGGCACCGGGTGGTAAATCCCTTTTTCGCGAAAAGGTAATAGTAACACGCTTTCGGATTGAACCCTTGCGCCCGTTCAACTAGCAATTCCAGCACGGTATGGTCAACGTCTTTTTCCGTCCATTTACATTCGCCGAACAATTTCGCTTCTGTATGCGCAAGTCCGACGATATCGATTTCACTTTCACTTTTCGTCCGTTCGTCCGTACCCCACCATCTCCCGATTTCGGTAAGCTCGCCGGGGAGGTTGCCTGATGCGTTCTGCCTCCACAGGTATTCCCGGCAAATATCCTCAAATACCGGTCCCATATATCGGGGTATATCAGCTTCGATACGATTCCAGACTGCTTCCGCCATTCCCCGCTGAATCATGGAAATATGCGGAGACACGAAGAGATACCAGAAGCGGAACAAATGATCGGCAATGGCATAGATCCCCTTACGGGGGGAATGCTCTCCGGCGGGAAATTCTTTTTGGAGTATCCCCAAATCGATCAGGTTTTTAAGATATTGCGCACACGCGCTCGTTTCGAGTCCAACCTTGGAGGCGATCTCTCCCAATCTGGTTGCGCCATTGGCTATCGTCTTTACGATTGCGTTATAGTACGACGGATCTCGCACTTCCTGTTTGAGGAGGTTTATCGGTTCTTCGAAGAGGTAGGCCGATGGCCTGAAAAATGATTGGGTGATATTTCGCGCCAGGGTTTGGCGATCGTCGAACTGTTCCAGATACAGGGGTATTCCCCCCGTTACGCCATACACCACTGCGATATCCCGGGGTGTAAGTCGGGAAAAAAAGCCCGCAGTTTCGCAAAAATCCAGCGGCTCGATCTTGAATTGGGCGGTCCGTCTGCCATAAAGGGGACTCTGATAGCCTAGTACCTGATTTTCCATAAATGACATGGATGATCCACACAGGATGATAAACAGTTCCGTTTTTTTTAGCTTTTGATCTATCAATGTCTGCAGGAGGGACGATATGCCCGGCCAGCTTTTGGCCAGGTAGGGATATTCGTCCATGGCAAGGATTATACGGCGTTTCTTTGACTTCTCCGCAAGGTTTTCAAAGGCACTTTTGTAATCGGGAAAAACAGGGGTGACGTCTCCGTCGTTTTCGGTAAGTATCGCCCGGCTCAGGTTTTCGAGGTTTTCCCGTTCGCTCGTCTCAAGTGCTGTAAAGTATACGCACTCTTTGTCTTTACAGAATTCGGTTATGAGGGTAGTCTTTCCCACCCGTCTTCGTCCCCATAAAACGACGCAGTGAAAGCCTTTTGCGTCGTACAAGGTCTGTAATTCCGCGAGTTCGCGATCTCTCCCGATAAACATAGTTACCTCTTGCTAAAGTATACATTAGTAATGTATGTCTTAGCAATAAAAATCTTTTTATTCAATAAAGGGTTTTTAAAGCCGGCCAAAGATTGATACTATTGTTCTATTCATAACATAGGTTGTCCACCATAAGTACTATCAAACCCGTTTCGCGGAATCCTTAAAGCTTTCGAGCCTTTTGCGGGCCTCGTCAAAATCGATAACCTGCGACGCGTGTGAGTAATGCTCCATCATCGCGCTCGACTTGTGCCCCGCCAGTGCCTGAATAACCAGATCGGGAATTCCTGAAAGCCGTCCGAGCGTCACGAACGTATGCCGTAACCCATGCAAGGTAAAATTCCGCGCGACTTGCATATCTTTCGTAACTTTGATTTCAATCAGAATCAATTCGAGCGAATAGCGGAAATAAATCGGGCTCCGCGGCTTCTCCCGTTCTGTATCATTTGCAAAAACAAAATCACCATCATCGTGCCACAGAGACCGACCCTTCACGACCGACACGAGTGTCAGAACCGAATCGGCTAACGGAATCTTTCGGGAGCTTCCGGCCTTGGGACCCTTCAGCCCGTCGTTCGCGACATAATTGTGCCGAAGATCGATCATCCTGCCCTCGACATCGATATCGCCCCACTGCAACCCGCGAATCTCGCCGCAGCGCATACCGCACAAAAGCCCAAGCAGTACCACCAACTTCCGATGCGGTTCAAATCCCTCAAGACCAATAATCTTCACAGCTTCCTGCGGCGTCAGGATGCCCCGTTCCCGACTCTCATGATACGCCTTCTTGATAAGGGCAAACGGATTATGCTTGATCTCCTCCCGCATATACGCCCAGCGAACCGCGACCCGCATCGCCTCGAAGACCGTATTAATCCGCTTGCCGCTCAACCCCTTTTCCGCCGCCCAGGTCATCCAGTCCCTGATCGCCGCCGGCGTAAGATCATCTAAAACCATTTTATTGAACTTGTAGTACGACACGGCATACAGAATGATACTGCCCCGCGCAACCCTGATGTACGCGCCGCTCAAAGGCTTTTTATACACAAGCGCATGCTCACGCGCATACTTGCTGTCCTCGCGCCAGAAATCCAGAAGGAAATCGGTAAACAGCATATCGCCGAGCGTCACCCGGAATTTAATATCACCGAGCATCTTCCGCGCCATCTGATCGGCCTCCGGCTTGCGCTCACGCTTACCTTCGGCCTCAACACCGGTCGAACGCGTCACGGCATACCGCTGCGACACCTCATCCCAGAAACGGGCATACCATACCGGCAGCCCATCTTTCGAAGGTTTCTTGTAGAGATTGTACGATGAGTGATTGATTTTTGGGGGCATATCCACCTCGTAAAAACCTGAGTGCTACTTTTAGTGCTACTCTAGGCATTAGCGTGTTATACCACCCGGTTTCGGGAAGGCGAAGTCCTTACTAGGTAAGGACTTATTACCAAAAAAATCTTTAGCAGGAGTAGGACTCATTCTTTTTATGGACAAGTTAATTACATACTGTTTATAGTTTTACAGACTATTTATCCTACTACGTCTACATAGCGTCTACAGAAATAAAGCCGTACAAAGGGGTTTCCGGGGCATAGACAGTAAGGTTGACGCTTATACCTGCTTGATTGATTCTAGGGCTGTTCTCGTGCGAATAGGGTACACTTTACTATCAAACTAAACGGCTAGAACAAGCCCTTTTCCTGTTCCAATTTATTTTTTCAATCACAACCTAGGGCTTGTTTTCTTGACAAATACGTAGAAGAGCCTAATGCTAAAGTATAAGGGGCTACACATGAATAGAAAGTGTTTGTTTGTTATTAGTATGTTGATTCTAGTTAGTTTTAGTGTCTTTGCTCAGGATTCTGATGTATTGGGCTGGAAAAACTTTACTTGGGGTATATCGAATGATGATATCCCGAAACAAGATTCTAGTGTTTTTAAGCAACCAAAACGGTTAGATTATAAACCCCTATATGCTGATTATTCTATTAACAATCTTGTTATCACAAAAGTAGCTTTCAATGCTGATTTCCGTTGTGATAACACAGATAAATTAGTGTCAATTGTTTTTCGTCCTTCCACATTAGAGGATGATTCAGAAAGGACGTTTGATTTAATTGCTACAGCACTTGTCAATAAATATGGACAACCATCAAATAAACTTGAAGATCAGAAAACGGGTAACAAAGAATATTCATGGTTTTTTAAGTCAACAAAAATTAGCATATCATGGAGTGCAAATCTTAAAATATTTTTTCCGGAACATTTAATCGGGTTTGTATTATTGTATTCTCAAAACAATACGGATAGTAATTTGTAAGTAGCCTTTATTTTCCGATGAATAATAGTTATGAGAAAAATAACCACTATACAAATAGGCCGGTAATAAAGAGTTTGTCTATTACAATTCACTTGGTTTAACCTTGAGGTGAGTCAGATTAATGCAGTTGGTTAGCTTTCTTGCTATTAATTATTTCATTGATATATTTTTGGTTTTCAGGTGTAAAGTTTTCAATATTTTTTGTTAATAATTCAATCATTTTATTGTACTTATTCATTCTTCCTTTCTCTGTTGAAAGCGATGCAATAGTTTTTTTTTCTTTATCAATATATCTATCGACGGCATTTCTTTGATTTTTTGTTTCACTATTTATTACTTGCTCATAATCATTTTTCGGGTTTCCACTTTTAAAATACTGCATATTACATTCTGATATTAAAGACCAATTCTTCAGTATCTCAACCACCATTTCAAATCTTTTAAAATACACATCAAGATTATCTGTATTATTTATTAGTGAAACACTATCACTTAATATACGTTGTGTATTCCGTAGATACATTCCAATAGAACTTATTACCTGACTCTCAGACAAAGTTTTGTAATCGCTGGTATCTAATGTTGGTAAAATAATAGGAAATATAGTTTCATAATCTCTATAATTAAAAAATAGACTCATTAACAAACTCCTTTTCTACTTTGCTCTAGGTAAGTATATTTTACAAAAACCTTATTTCTGATTGATTCAAGGGCCTTTCTTATGCCCCTGAATCAATTTTAAGCCTCAAGCCTATCTGTATTTCCCACAATCCTTACAGGCGTTATCAGTGTTTCTATTGATTGTCCCACAAGACTTACACGTCCATGAATCACCAGAATTAATTGGCTTACTGGACTCTTGAGACTTTGAATACTCTTTATTCTTTGAGGCATTATTAATAGCGGATATGATTTCTCCAGCTTTACTAGAAATGAGTATACCTAACAGCCCACAAGACAACATAACGGAAGCACACGCATAAACTAGATATTGAACTACTTGTTGCATTGCTGAATCGGGAGAAACAACCAGTCCAAACATGAAAGTAATAACTGCCATGATAATCAGAACTACTGCCATCTTTCATACCCCCAAAGTCTTTGATATTGAAAGTATAACACGGGTTATTAGTAATCCAATTAGTTTTTTAGTTATGATATTCCGGCTTGAATAATCCAGCTTTACATCCCTATTCCCTTTGCGCATCCACTGTACAACCTTTGTTCAATCCCTTTTTAGGGACTCCATAAATGCCTTAGTTCCTACCTTTTAGGGACTAAAGAAACGCATTTACACCCTTGCTACAACCTTGCTTCAATTCCTTTTTTATGGGTTCAGTAATTACCCTTTAAACCTTAGCAATTCTTAGCTGTACAACTTGAAAGATTCAGTGCAAGCCATCCATTGTGCAACCGTTGCGCAACCGTTTTTCATCCCTAGTTCCTATCTTGCGTACGTTGCCACTTCCCGGACTCTTGCATCCAATTCCGCCGTTAGCCCTTCAGCTTGTGAAATCCGGTTATCAGCCGCAATACCCCGCGCCGCTTCCCGCGCCCGGCCAGCCTGTACCCGCCCCAGATTGCCGCGCCGCTCAAGCAGGGAAATACAACATGAATAGTTATCATACCCCAAGGCTTGCAAGCCGTAACCTTTCAGGGCGTTATCCAAATCCTTTGGACTTATCCCGCCGGTAACATCCAAAACCGGGACGCGGCCCTTTGGTATCCGGAAATAGAACTCTTGCCAGTGCTTTACCAGTTCCGTATACGTTGCCCTGTCTGCTAGGTCCCAAGGCGTCAGGGAACGTCCCAGCCGTTGCTTCAAGCCCTTTTTATACTTTAGCTCAAGGCGGATCAATTCAGCCCCGGAAAATATAGCCGGTATCTCTTGCCCCGTGCTTTCTCCCTGCTTGCGCTTATCATACCCCGTAAAGGACCGCGCCCCGGTGAAGTATGTAACGGTTTCCAGTTCTTTTTTCTGGTATGTCTGTTTTACAAACCGGGGTATATTTCCCCAGCTTGCCAGATACAAACAAGGCGGGTTTTGAACCTGAAGGGTATTACCTATCTCAATTTGATTTAGTTCCGCTTTTTTCAGGTCCCAGCCCGTTTCCGTTTCCAATTTACCCAAGGCATCTTCTACCGTCCGCCGGGTCAGCGGTAACACGTTACCCCCCTGAAGGTAAGTAGCAAGGCTTCCCGTACAGTATGCCGCGTCCGGGTATTGTGTTATCCGCATATTCCCAAGCGTTCCCCGGAAATAATCTTCACGGTATGAAGTTACTTTCTCAAGGTCCGGAGCTTTACCGCCGGGGACCTTGAAACTGATTGAATCAATCATTTCGGGTCAGGGTGAACAGAAACTGTAGAAAGAATCACATTGTTACTAGAGATAGATTCCCGGACCGCGCCTGTCCCCCATTGAAGGAACAATACTTCAGCCTGCTTGCCCAGCCCCGGAAATATCAGTATTGTCAAAGTATCTGCTTGCTCATCCCTATTAGTAAGTAGTGCGTCCGCCCGGTTCAGGTCCCCAAAACCTTTGCCGGGCCTTTTTATATCCGGTTCATATACTTCAGTAATCCAGCCGGTTTCCTTTGGCTTGTCAGCATCTTTCCCAAGCCAGATACCAATTTTATGATTTCTTGTATTCAAGCCGTGATAGATAACCCGTGAGCTATCACGCTTCAAGGTTTTTATCAGTTCCGGGTATTCATGCCCTTCATGGCCTTGATAGTCCCAGCGGGTCCCCGTGCTTCTGTCCGGGGCAACGTGCCGCCGGTAACGGTAAATTGATTCAGGGTGTATCATGCCCGCCCCCTGTTCAATATGGCTTCCGCCTGTTCCTGTACTTCATATCCCGCCGCTTGCCGGTTCCGGAAACAAAACGCCTTCAGGTCCTCAAGGGCAAAGAGAATCTTTCCACCTTCCGGCTTGAAACAAGAAATCTTTTTCAAATTGATTAGTTTATACAAATACGCTTTTGTATAACCCGTGAAGTCAGCGGCCTGCTCAATAGTCAGGGGCTTTTCAGTAAATTGATTCATTGCATACCTCATAAAAATGATTTCTAGTGTTCCGTGGCCTTTGGTTCACTAGGTATGCTTTTAATTTACTTCAGGACAAAGGACACAAAAATACTGTCTAGTTTGTCCAGTCTCTTGCCTGTAAATACCGGTTTATGCTTTTTGTACTACGGCCTATCTTTTTTGCTATCTTTGCTTTTCTAAGCGCGTCGGTATCTTTTGATTCTGTTTTAATTAACTCATCATAAAGGGCATAACACTCTTTTTTCTTACGTTCCATTTCTATTTGCTTATTCTGTCCCCGTGACTGTTTTTGCGGTTCCGGGGCTGTTAACTTATCATGGATTTCTTCCTGCCTTACCCTATCTATATCTTTATTACATTTATCCATTACACCGGAAAGTTGCTCGCTGTATTTCTGGCAGTTGAAATATTCCTCATTACTTTTTTCATAATCCAGAATTGCATTATGAAGTTGGTATAAGAAAGGGTCATATTCATTCATAGCAACCTTAATGGCTATGTTAATTTCATCCCAAGAATCACCCTCAAAATGTTTAGCTAATGAATCTTTCAAAGTTACATCTTTTATTCCAAAAGTATATCTGTTTAAAATATATAAATATGCCTCATAAACTTTATATATCTCTTTTAGTTCTTTATATGTCCTTTTAGGATCATCAATCATTTCCCGCCCCCTGCCGCCGGTAAATCAATATCAGGTAGCGCGTTCACGGCTTCCCGCTTCAGCTTGTCTGTAGCCTTTGTATAGACCGCCGTAGTAGCGGTTTTGGTATGCCCCAAGAGTTTTGACACGGTAAAGAAGTCCGCCCCGTTCTCAAGGGTCAACGTGGCAAAGGTATGCCGGGCAGTATGCCAGCCTATCTTCTTTTCAAGGCCAGCGTCCCGCGTCCAGAATCCCAAGTATTGATTAGTGCTAGTCCCGGTAGTTCCTATCAACGGGAAAATCAATTCACTATGCTTGTGAATTGCCCCGTCATTGATGATTTCCCAAGCGTTAGGATTTAACGGGATATTCACATAGCGGCCCGTCTTTTGTTGCCGTTTCTTTATTTGTAGCGGGTCCCGTTCAATGTCTCCCCAAGTCAGGCTTTTAATGTCAGATACCCGCAAGCCGGTAAAACAGGAAAAGAGAAAACCCCGCCGGACTTCCGCCCCCAGTGCGCCGCCTATAGGGGTATTGGCCAGCCGTTGTATTTCTTCCGTGTTCAGGTAGACTTTTTCAGATTCAGGAACGGTAATACCCTTCACGCTTGCCGCCGGGTTCCGGGGTATGATGCTATCCCGTACCGCCCTATGAAGGACAAACCGGACTTCCCCGGCATAATGGGCCGCCGTTATTTGTGCCAGTTTCTTCCCGTTCACGTCCGCCGCATCTTTCAAAAGGTAGTTCTGGAATCCTTCAAACCAGCGTTCCGTGATTTGTGATAATTGAATAGCAGTCCCGCCGGGGAAGTCCGCAAGATGCTTCAGGGCTTTCAAAAGGTTTTTCCCGGTATTCTTTGTTTCCGCAACTTCTAAGGCGTATTGATATAAGGCTTTCTTCCCGTTAATGGGGTCCAGTAAACCCCATTCCCCGGAAACTAATTGCGTTTCCCGTTTTGACCGGCATACTTCAGCCAGCCGCATAACTTCTTTATTTTGTTTTGGATCATCCGTCAGGGTCAGGCCCAAGGCTTCCCAAGTCCGCTTCCCGCAAGTATAAACATCCAAATACAGCTTCCCGCGCTTTTCCCGTACCTTTACGCCCATATACAGCCCCTTTAGCAGGTTTACTGTCTACATAGGGTATACAACCCGTCTACAAATAAAGGTAAAACCAAGTATAAGAATAGTCAAGTATGCTAATTAGGTGAATTGTAAATCTATGTAGGGTAAAGAAAAGAAAAAAGCCGTCCAGTTATCTGAACGGCTTTAGTAGGTTAGCAGGAGTAGGACTCGAACCTACGACCTCCGGGTTATGAGCCCGACGAGCTGCCAACTGCTCTATCCTGCGTCGTGTCCGGATAACATACCAAGATACGGGGGGAAGGTCAATGGCTTACTTGGCGTTTTATGACGTTTTTTGCGGTTTGATACGGTCGGGAACTGAATAGACAAAAAAAACCCGGCAGGTAAAAGGAGGAAAACCCTGCCGGGATCGGAGCTGAAACCGTATCAGCTCCCTGGATTAAGGAGGCACACCGGACGCCGTGCTCATTCAACGTCGCGAAGTACACCCTATAAAACGACGTAGGGGAAAAACGTTACAGGGAAATCTTAAATTTCAGCGTTTCCCTGATACCTTTGTTTCCACTTACCCGAAAGGTACCGGGGGACGGCGATCATGATGCCGAAAATCCAGCCAAAGCCGTAACACCAGGCTATCTCCCCCTTGCCGAACAGCCAGTTGAAGAGATAGGCCGAGGGCATCCGGACGATCAGGAACGAGGTAAGGGAGGCGGCGAAGGGCCAGGCCGACTCTCCGGCTCCGCGAAGGACCGAATTCGTGATGAACAGGACGGAAAGGAGGACATAGGTTGGCATGAGGCGATGGAGGACGCCGACTCCTGTCGCGATAACCTCGGGATCGGGGGTAAAGAGGGACATGAGGAAACCCGCCGAGAGGGTGACGGCAAGGCTTACCGTCAGGCAAATGGCCCCGCTCATCAGGTGGGTCGCCCGGAAGCCGCGCCGGACGCGGTCCAGTTTGCCGGCGCCGACGTTCTGGCCGGTAAAGGTGGTGACGGCGCTCGAGAAGCTCGCGATGGGCATGAAGGCGAGGGAGTCGATGCGGCCGGAGATGCTGTAGGCGGCCATGAAGGCGGGGCCGTGGCCATTGATGAGCCGCTGGATCGCCATGGTTCCGAGGGAAAAGAGCATGTTCTGGAAGCCGGTCGGCAGTCCTATGCGGATAGCCTCGCCGAGGATGGCCGGCTCGAAGCGGAGTTCCGAGGGATGCAGGGTCGTCAGGCGGAGCTTGCGGACGATAAAGACGGCCCCGAGGAGGAAGGAGACCATCTGGGAGATGATCGTCGCCCAGGCGACGCCGGCGACGCCCCAGCCGAAGGAGACGACGAAGACGAGGTCGAGGACGATGTTGAGGACCGTCGCTATGGCGAGGAAGACGAGGGACGAGACGGAGTCGCCGAGGCCCTGGAGGAGGCCCGCGTTCAGGTTGTAGCCGAAGGTCCCGATCATCCCGATGAAGAGGATGGAAAGGTAGGTCGCCGACATCTCCATGGTCGCCCCGGCGGGGGTGTTGACGAGGTGCAACAGGGGGCGCGTCACGGCAAGGCCGATGAGCGTGACAGGGATAGCCCCGGCGATGGCCGTGACGTAGGCCGTGTCGATCGTCGCGCGGATCTTGTCCCGGTTGCCGGCGCCGAAAAACTGGCTGACGACGATGGTTATGCCGAGGGCGAGGCCCGAAAAGAGGGACGTCAGGAGGAAGTTCAGGATGAAGGTGCTCCCGACGGCCGCGAGGGCCTCCTTCCCGACGAAATTACCGACGACGAGGGAGTCCACGAGGTTGTACATCTGCTGGAGCACGTTCCCCGCGAGGAGGGGCAGGGAAAAGCGCGCTATGAGACGGGAAGGCCGCCCGTCGGTCATGTTGATCATGCCCTAATTGTAGCGAATTGCTTCAGGCGACGGAAGCGCCTGCCGATATTCGATGCATGAAGAAGTATATTTTGGCCGTCCTTGCGCCGGCCCTGTTGATAGCCGCGATCCTCCCCGCAGGGGCCGAGGTTTTCCGCTTCAAGTTCGCCGACGGGGATTCCTGGAGGATCAACTCGGTCGTCACGGAAAGCGTGTACGCGAACAGGGAGTTATCCCACGCGGCCGAGATAACCAACCGGATCACGGTCCGCGTGTCGGACGTCAGGGACGGCTCGGCTCGGCACGATTGCACCTTCATGACGAGCGAGCGCACGACGAACCGGACCTTCAGCTGGGGACGCGAGTACGCGAGTTCCTTCCGCCGCGATGAATTCGGCAACTACGACATCGACGGCTCGTACTTTATGCCGGTCGTCCGTAACGTCCCGACCTTCCCCGAGGGGGACGTCAAGCCGGGTCAAAGCTGGAAGGGCAAGGGCGTCGAGGCCCACGACCTTCGCGACCAGTTCGCCATCGATACGCCCTTCACGGTTCCCTTTGACGTCGTGTACACCTACGAGGGCCCGGTCGAGCGCGAGGGCAAGACGCTTCACCGCATCAAGGCAGAGTACGTGCTTTTCTTCGACACGCCGGAGAAGACAGACGACCCGCGATTACGGAAGGAGAAGGCCACCGATAAGGGCGCCAATCCCGTAACCGCGCCCGAGGGGCAGGAGGCGCGGGATTATCCCGTGACCACCATGGGTCATTCAAGCCAGACCATATTTTGGGACAACGAGCTCGGGATGATCCCGTTCTACAACGAGGAATTCCGTATCCAGCTCAAGCTCGCCTCGGGAACGGTCCTCGAATTCCGGGGAACGGCCGAGGCGACCGTGACGGAGAGCGAGCTGATGGACCGCGAGAAGATCGTCAAGGAGATGAACGAGGAGATTCAGCGGCTCGGGATCGAGGACACGACGGCGAGCTCGACCGAGGAAGGGGTGACGATCAGCATCGAGAAGATTCAATTCGAGGCGGACTCGGCCCGTCTCCTGCCGTCGGAGAAGGCCAAGATCACCCATATCGCGGCCCTGCTCGAGCGCTACAGCGACAAGGAACTGCTGATTACCGGGCACACGGCCCTCGCGGGCACGGCCGGGGCGCGGCAAAAGCTCTCCGAGGAGCGGGCGGCGGCCGTCGCGCGCTTCCTGGTGGAGATGGGGGTCCGGAACGAGTACGGGGTCTATACGCGCGGCTTCGGGGCCGACAAGCCCGTCGCGCCGAACGATACCGAGGAAAACCGCTCGAGGAACCGACGTGTCGAGATAACGATCCTGGAAAAGTAGCGACAGCTGTCAAAATTGTGTAATCGTGACCGGATTGGATGGCGCCCCCCGTTTTTCGAGCTCTTGAGGGGGCTCCGAAGGAGGTCTAAGCGCAACCAAAGGTTGCGCCCGCCCCTCGTAGCGCCTTCTGCCTCAGACAGTATGAAAACGCTACTAATCTTGCAAGTTTCCCGGAAAAATGGTACATATAGTGCATCGGGGAGATCAATGACATATTCAGAGCCTACAGAGCTGGCGATTCTGGCGTGTCCGGGCGGCGAGAAATTCGCGGACGAGACGATTAAGCACCTGAATCACATATACAGCCGGCGCTTCAGGCAAAAAAGCGACGTCCTGGCCAAGCGGTACGAAGTCGATCGCGTTGATCTCGTCAAGGACATCAATTTTTACAACGATTTGTTGACATCCGATGTGTGTATCCGCGGCGACGTGACGAAGTACCGCGCCCCGGATTTTAAGGTAAACGCCAGGTTTACCTGGTTCATGAACGGCGAATTCAAAACCGAGATCCTTGACTGCATACGCGGCAAGGACGTTTTTATTTTTCAGGACGTGGAAAATCACCAGGAACTCGAGCTGAACGAGGGGAAGAATAAAAAGAGCCTTTCGGTCAACGATCACATCATGAGTCTTCTGGTGAGCATAGACGCCGTACGCCACGCGGGGGCCGCCAAGATCACGTTGGTCCTTCCGGTGTATCCCTACAGCCGTCAGCACAAGAAAAAGGGCCGCGAGGGCCTTACCGCGAGTCTTTTGGGCCATCTGTACGAGAGTCTCGGGGTCGGTCAGATCATCACCCTGGACATCCATTCGCGCGAGATCGAGAACGCCTTCATCAAGGCCCGAATCGAGAATCTGCACGCGAGTTATCAGATTATCCGCGAGCTTTCGAAGATCGTGGACCTGACGAGCACGGCGGACGATTTCGTCGTGGTCTCGCCGGACACGGGAGCCGTCGACCGGAACAAGTTCTACGCGACGGGACTCAAAAAGCCGCTCGCCATGCTCTACAAGGAGCGGGACTATTCCATCGTCACGCAAAGCGCCAAGGCGACCAATATCATGAGCATCAAGCTCCTCGGAGACGTCAAGGGGAAGGTCGCATTCCTCGCGGACGACATGCTCGGCACCGGCGGCACCCTTCTCAAGGCGATGGAGTTCCTCAAGGAACAGGGCGCCTCGAAGATCATCGCGGCCATCAGCCTGCCCTTCTTCACCGGGAACGCCATCGAGCAGTTCGACGAGGCCTACGCGAAGGGGAATTTCTTCCGGATCATCGGCACCAACGCGGTGTATCACGAGGATCTCCTCAACAAGGAATGGTACATCAAGACGAACGTCTCGGGGCTTTTCGCCCAGGTTATATCGCGCCTTCACCACAATCAGTCATTGAGCGACCTTCTCGACAACCGTAACATCATCGAAAAGCTCGTCATGCAGGATAAGCCTTCCGATCCTGAATGACGTTCCGCCCGAGGGGGGCGTTCCCGTGGAACAGACCGTTCTGGCCGTCGACATCGGTACTTCTTCCCTCAAGGCGGCGCTTATCGACGCGCGCGGGACGATCGTCCGCTCCTCGCGCTGCCGGTTCCCGAAATCGGGCCGCGCTCCCGTCGACTGGGTCAACGCCTTCAACGAGGCCGTAGCGGATATTTCGCCCGACCGGGGACTCGCGGCCGTCGCGGTCTCGGGAAACGGGCCAACCCTGGTCAGCGTCTCGGCACGGGACGAGGCCAGCGCCCTTCTTCTCTGGAATGATCCGATACCCGGTGCAGATGGTCACACCGTTGGCGCGCCCGCGACCCCGTCGATCTTTATCCCGCGCATACGGGCCTTTCGCCGCGTTTTTCCGGACGAGTACCAGGGGGCGCGCTGGATCATCTCGGGGCCCGAATACCTTATCAAGGTCCTGACCGGCGAGGCGATTACCATCCTTCCCGAGCGGCGCTACGCCGATGCCTACTGGACCGACGCCTCCCTCGCCGCCGCAGATATCGACCCCGCCATACTTCCGCCTTTCGCGTTCCCGGGATCAGTCGTCGGGACCTGCTGCGTCCGCGGGATGCAGGGCATTCCGGTCATAGCGGGGGGTCCCGACTTCTTCGTGGCCCTCGCGGGCACGGGGGCCATCGAGCCGGGCGTCGCCTGCGACAGGGCGGGCACCAGCGAGGGGCTCAATCTCTGCACGAGGGAGCCCGTCTCGCATCCCGCCATCCGTACCCTGCCGTCCCTCCTCGGCGAATACTGGAACGCCTCGTATCTCCTGCCGCAAACCGGCGCGCGATTCCACGCATGGCGGCAGGAAAGCGGTCAGCTCAGGCTCTCGTACCCCGAGATCATGGCCCGAATCGAGGCAAGCCCGCTCGTTCCGCCGCCCGGAACGCAGGCGCATCAGGGACGGGAGATCGTCGAGGAGATCGGCTTCTCCGTCCGCAGGGGGATGGAGGTTATCCGCGAGGCGACGGGGTTCGCGGGGGAGTACCGCCTCTCCGGGGGGCAGGCGCGAAACGATATCTGGAACCAGATGAAGGCGGATATTACCGGGTCGACCCTCGCGCTGACGGGGACCGCCGACGGGGAGCTCATGGGCGACGCGATTCTGGGCTTCATGGGCCTCGGGGTCTACGGCTCGGCGACGGACGCCTCGGCGACGATGGTCCGCGTGGAGCGACGATTCGTCCCCGATCCCGCGCGCTCGTCGCAGTACGCGCAGCGATACGCATCCTGGAAGGGCAAGCATCATGAAGATATACTCGATTCCCGTCGGCCTTGATTGCCTCATCTTCGACATAGACTCGACCCTCTACACGAATCCCGAATACGCGCGGGAGCAGGTCGACGTGCAGATCAGGCACTTCGCCGCCATTCGCGGGATTTCGGAACGCGAGGCCCGCGGGCTCATCGCCGAATGGCAGGCGCGGCACGTCGCCGCCGGCGGCGGGAAGCCCAGCCTCGGGAACACCTTCGTCGCCCTCGGGGTCCCGATCGCGGAAAGCGTCCGCTGGAGGGAGGCCCTCCTCGAGCCCGGCAACTACCTTACCGAGGACGCGCGCCTCCGCGAGGCCCTCGAAACCCTTTCGCGCGGGTTTACCCTCGTCGCCGTGACCAATAACCCGGTCCTTCCCGCGCGCAAAACCCTCGAGGCGCTCGGCGTCTCCGCGCTCTTTCCGCGCCTGATCGGCCTGGACACGACCGGTGTCAGCAAGCCCCACGAAAAGCCCTTCCTTTCCGCGTCCCGGGAGGCGAACGTCCCGCCGCAACGATGCGTCTCGATAGGCGACCGCTATGACGTCGACATCGCCGTCCCGCTTGGCCTCGGCATGGGCGGGATCCTGGTGGACGGGGTTGAGGACGTGTATCTGCTTCCGGAAATCTTACGGGCCGAAGTTCATGGAATCGACGAATAACCCCGAAAAAGAAGGATGATCCGCGAGCTCGACCGTCCCGGCACGCGCGACGACGGCGTCCACGCGCGGGCGGAACTCCCCGTCGAGCAGGGAGCGCACGGCCCCCGCGAGGGAGGTATTCCCGACCGAGTGTATCCTTCCCGCGAAACCGCGCGGAAGGAGGCCAACAGCGAGGGCGCTCGATTCCCGCAGGTGAAGGCCGAAGGCCCCCGCGAGGTGAATGGCGGACACGTCAGCCTCGCCGAGACCGGCCTCGGAAAGAAGGACGGCGATCCCGGCGCGTATGGCCGCCTTGGCGAGCTGTATCTCGCGGACATCGCCTTCCGTGAGCCTGATCCCGAAGGCCGCGTCGAGGATGATGCCCGAGGCCGAGCAGACGGGCGAAAGCGAGCCGTCGAGCCGGATCAGCCCGGACTCGAGGGCGCAGGCGGCAAGGTCAAGAAGCCCGGAACCGCAGAGCCCGAGCGGACGCGCGCGGCCGACGCCGGACGCGCCTGAATCCGACAAAGACTCTCCCCCGCCGATCAGTCCGTAGACGAAGCGGCTCCCCTCCATGCGCACGGAGGAAACGGCGCCGGGGATGCCGCCGATTCCGCAGGAGATGCGCCCGCCCTCGAAGGCGGGACCCGCCGCCGCCGAGGCGCAGTATATCCGCCCCCCGCTCGCGAGGGCCATCTCGGCGTTCGTCCCGAGATCCACGAGAAGCTCGTTCGCGCCGGTCGAGGCCAGATCGAGGGTGGCGATCCCGGCGACGACGTCGCCCCCGATAAAGGCGCTGACCGCGGGGAGTATCCGCACCATACAGTCGGGCCGCAGGGCCCGCATCGCCGGGGACAGAGCCCCCGTCCGGGCGAAGGCCGCCGCCCAGGGCATGTCGGGAAACCTGGTTTGGGCCGGGGTAAAGGGCGCGGAGGCGAATCCGTCGCAGGGAAGTCCCAACAAAAGATGAACCATCACGGTATTGGCGGCAATTGCGCACAGGGTTATCCCCGATGGATCGATATGCGCCTCGAGCGCGAGAAGGCAGATCCCCCGCAGGATGTCGTCCTGTACGGCGAGGCGAAGCTCGGCGGCCTTTCCCGTCATGGATGCCCTGACGCGGGAGATGACGTCGGCACCGTAGCGCGCCTGACTATTGAGAAGGGACACCCCGCAGAGAACCGCGCCGGTCGCCCGGTTCGCGAGCTCCATCACGATGGTCGTCGTTCCTATGTCGATGGCGAGCCCATACCCGCCAAGCGGTTCGGGGCGATCATCAGGCTCGGGCCGGGCCTCGACTTTCGTGCGCGCGCCGACTGCGGCGTCGGTTGCGAGATCGGGGGGCTCGGCGCTCATGGGCGGCCCTCCCGGCCGTCAAGGCCATCCTGTCGGTCCGAAGGGGCGGCATACAACGTTAATTCCCAGGCGCTTACGGAGAGCCGAACGATGAGCAGGAGGGCTCCCACAGAAAACCAGGGCCGCGCCGAGAATAGCCCGAGGGCATAGAGCCCATGGAGGGCAATCGCCGACAGAAGGCCCCAGGGCTTTTTACCGTCAAGAGTGCGCCAACACAAGAGGGAGGCTCCGGCATGTACGGGAACCGCCGTGAGGAACCTCAACGCGAGGTGATCGGGATACCTGATGCCGTAGGAGATGTTTTCGAAGGAGGCGAATGCGAGACCGGCGAGCAGGGCCCGCGAAGCCGCCTCCTGGCGGGACAGTCCCCGGCGGGATGATCCCGCCCCGCACGCGAAAAGGAGAAGGGCGAAACGGGAGCCTTCCTCGGTCAGGGCCGTCGAGACGAAGGAATCGACGAGATACGAGGACCACCCCGAAAGTCCGTGGAAAAGGGGCCCAAGGGCGAGCTGGCCGACCACCGCGGCGGCGACGGCGGCGAGCGAAAGGATTACGACGGAAAGACCCCGCGGAAGGGTAAATCGGCCGCGGACGGCCCCATACGCGAGATAGAGCAGGCAAGGAAGGAAGGAAAGGAATACAACCGCGCCCAGGATCATGACTCCAGAATAACGGCGCTTTCCCTTTAACACAAGCGGGTAATACGTTATAGTCCAGCGTATGAACACCGGGGCAAACCTTATATTGACGGGCATGAAGCATACCGGGAAAAGCACGGTAGGACATTTGCTCGCCACGGCGCTCGGAAGGCCCTTTCTCGACGTCGACGCGGTCATCGGCTCCCTGTCCGGCAAGACCCCTCGGGAGCTCTACGACGAGGGCGGACCCGCGCTCATGATGGAATGGGAGACCCGGGCCTGTCAAAGCGTCGTCGAGCTGTACCCGGCAGGATCGGGCATCGACGGCGCGCCTCGGGGACGCTGCGTGCTCGCGACGGGTGGGGGCCTCGCCGACAACCGGGATGCGTGCGCGATCCTCCGTTCCTCCGGCATACTGGTCTTTCTCGACACGGATTTCGAGACCGTCTTTGAGCGCGTCATGACAAGCGCCCATCGGGACGGCAGACTGCCCCGTTTCCTCGAGGGAGGCGATCCGCGCTCACTCTTTTTGGAGCTTTTTAACCGCCGAAGGGAAATCTATGTTACAATGTCACAGATGCGGATCCTGACGGGCACAATGCTCCCGCAGGAAATCGTGCAGACTATCATGAACAAGCTGAAAGAATGAGTAAAGAGCAGATCTTCATCGTAGAGGACGATAGAATCGTCGCCATCGATCTCCAACGCAGGCTCGAACGTCTGGGATACCTGGTTTGCGGGTGCGCGTCGGACGGCGAGACCGCGATCGACGCCATAAAGGCAGCGCGGCCGGACCTCGTGATAATGGACATCATCCTGCAGGGGCCGATGGACGGCATCGAAGCGGCCCAACGGCTAAAAAACGAGACAGGCACCCCCGTTATCTTCCTTTCAGCCTATACGGACAGTAAAACCTTGGCCCGAGCCAAGGAGGTCAGCCCTCTCGGGTATATCCTGAAGCCCTTCAAGGAACGCGAGCTTGAGACAATGCTCGAGATGGCGCTGTTCAAGAGCGTCGCCGATACGCGAATCAGGGAAAAAGAACAACTCTTCTCGGCCATCCTCAACTCGACCACCGACGCTATCCTGGTCATCAACAGCAAAAACGAAATTCTTTTTCTCAATCCCGAGGCGGAACAGATACTCCTGATTCGCGACGGGGATTCCGGGACGCGAAAGCTGAACGACCTCATCACCCTGACGGACATGGAAACGGGGGACACGTTCCAGATTCCCCTGTTCGAGGAGAGGATGAAGGTCCTGAAGGTACGCAACCTCAGGCTGACGAATCGGGGCGGGCATTCCTTCATCGTCGAGATGACCGTCAATCGGGAAATCGCCGTAAGCAGCTCGAGCAATAACTACATCATCTCGTTCAAGGACATCTCGCGCCTGCACGAGATGACCGACGCCATCAAGTACCAGACGAGCCACGACACCCTGACGGGCCTTCTCAACCGAAACGAGCTTGCCATACGCATGAACGCGTCCCTCGCGAAGGTCGACGCGTCGGGCAACAAGGGCTTCGCCCTCTTCGTCGACATCGACCACTTCCGCATCATCAACGATTCCTGCGGCACCCAGGCGGGCGACGTCCTCCTGCGCGAGCTCGCGGACAGGATTCGCGAGCACCTGTCGACGACCACCTACGCGGCGAGAATCGGCGGCGACGATTTCGTCATCGTGTACTCCGAGGGGCCCGAGGGAAGCGGCGGGGTCGTCGCGCTCGCGAACGACCTCCTTGAGAAGAACCGACAGACGCCCTTCAGGTGGAACAGGAAGGAATACCCGGTTACCCTGAGCGTCGGCATCGTGCCGCTCAATTCGTCGTTCAAGAACGAGCATGACGTGATGATCGCGGGAACGCAGACGGTGCTCGCGACGCACGAGTCGGGCGGCAACCGCCTTTCATTCTACGAGCACAAGGAAGGCAACAGGTACGGCTCTCTCCCCATCAGCGAATGGATAACCCGGATACACTCGGCCCTGCACAACGAGGGCTTCAGGCTCTACTATCAGCCGATCGAGCCCCTCGGCGGATCGACGCGGAAACACAAGATCGAGGTACTCCTCCGGATGGTGGACGAGGCGGGGGGAATCATCTCGCCGGGCGATTTCATCCCGATCGCGGAGCGGTACAATCTCATGCCCCAGGTGGACCGCTGGGTGGTGAACAAAAGCTTCCAGACCTACGCCGCCCTGAAAACGAAGGGACATCCCCTCGCGGATACGGTCTTCTGCGTCAACCTTTCGGGGGCGTCTCTCGGCGACGAGGCGATCATCGGGTACATCATCGACGCGGCGATAGAGTGGAAGGTCCCGCCCGCGCAGTTCTGCATCGAGATTACGGAGTCGAACGCCATACTGAACCTGACCTCGGCCTCGCGCTTCATCCATATCCTGCACGAGCAGGGCTTTACCTTCGCCCTGGACGATTTCGGCTCGGGCTTTTCCTCGTTCAACTATCTGAAAAACCTGCCGGTCGACTATCTCAAGATCGACGGTAGCTTCATCAGCAACATGGACCGCGATCCGGTCGACTACACGATGGTCCAGGCCATCAGCAGCATGTGCCACGTACTCGGGCTTCAGACTATCGGGGAATTCGCGGAGAACAGCACGATCATCAGGATGCTTCAGGAGATCGGCGTGGATTACGCGCAGGGCTACGGCATCTCGAAGCCCCTGCCCTTCCCGGCCCTGGAGTAGGCGCCGGAGGTTTTTTCGCTACCGCCGTTCGCGGCCGCTTTTCGCGCGAGCTGGGCCGCGCGCCGCATACCGGGCTCAGTCGCCCAGGCAGGTTCCCACGTCGCGGGCGGTTTCCAGCATATAGTGATCAAGGGGCACGGTCTTGATGCGGTTCGCGATCCTCTCGAGCGGAACGCCGACCAGTTTGTTGTCCTGTAACGCGACCATCTTCCCGAAATCTCCCTGTGCCATCATGTTCGCGGCGACGGTGCCGAACTGCGAGGCAAGCACCCGGTCGAAGGCGACGGGGGTGCCGCCGCGCTGAAGGTATCCGAGAACCGTTACGCGGGACTCGTGCCCGGTCGCGTCCTGGATCTCGCTGGCGACGCGGTAGCCGATGGAGCTGGACATCTGCTCGCGCGAGCGCTTGAAGGCCTTTCGCTCCATCAGGGACTCTTCCTTGGAGAGGGCACCCTCGGCGACCACCACGATGGAGAAGGTCTTTCCCTCGCGCGCGCGGGTCTCGAGATGCGAGGCGATGCTCTTGATGCTGTAGGGAATCTCCGGGATGAGGACGACGTCGCCGCCGCCCGCGACTCCCGAATAGAGGCTCAGCCAACCGGCCTTATGACCCATGAGCTCTATGACCATGACGCGGTTATGGCTCGAGGCCGTCGAGTGAAGGCGGTCGATCGCGTCGGTCGCGACGGTGAGCGCCGTATGGAAACCGAAGGTAATGTCGGTTTCGACGATGTCGTTGTCGATGGTCTTCGGAAGGCCGATGACGTTAAGGCCCTCGTTCGCGAGCAGGGCGCCCGTGGTATTCGTCCCGTTCCCGCCCAGGACGACGAGACAGTCCAGGCCGAACTTGCGGTAGTTTTCCTTGATGCGGTCGACCGCGCTCGCCTCGCCGTTCTCCGACAACCAGTTCTTGTCCTTGAACGGCTTTTCGCGCGAGGTGCCGAGAATGGTCCCGCCCCGGGTCAGGATGCCCGAGAATTCGGAAGGGCTCAAGGGGCGGCAATTGCCCTCTATCAGCCCGCGGTATCCATGCTCGAAGCCGACGATCTTCATACCGTAGACGTCGATCGCGGTTCTCGCGACGGCGCGAATCGCCGCGTTAAGCCCCGGAGCGTCTCCCCCCGATGTTAGTATCCCGCAGGTTCCCGTCACAGATTTGGCCATGAGGCGCTCCTTCGCTGGATTGATTATAACGGCTTTCGAGGCTTTTTCAATAGAGAAATGTATGGTATCCTTCGCTCACACATGAAACGCATAATCCGCCTGGCCCTCTTGTGCCTCGCAACGATGGCGGCCGCGCCCGCGCAGGAAGCCTTTCTCGCCGGAACCGGCGATGGGCTGTATCGAATCGGCAACGGCCGCGCAGAACAGATATGGCGACAGAGCGAAGTCCGCAAGATAGAGCGGACCGCCGACTCCTGGTTATTCCTTACCGGCGGGGGCGTGTTCGCGAGTCGCGACCTGACGGTTTTCGAGGACCGGAACACCGGGCTTCCCGTGAAACTCCTCAAGATACCCGAGGGGGAAAAGCGCGAATTCAGGCAGGAGGTCCAGGGACTGATGGACCTCGCCGTCCATCCGCAGAACCCGCTCGTCATGGCGACCGCAACCAAGGACTCAGTCTACATCACGCGCGACGGCGGCAAGAGCTGGAAGAGCGAGGGAATGAGCGCTATGACGGCCGGGATCAAGGCGGTCGCCGTACTCGACCTTCCCGACCGCGACGGGACGCCGCGATTAACCATCCTGATGTCCCATCCCATCTACGGCGTTTCCTGGCGCCAGCCCGACGTCCAGAATTCCCGCTGGACCGACGTCAACGACGGCCTCGAGAAGATGCCCTCGATAAAGTGGCCCGACGAGGTCTCCGATTTCTACGCCGTCGCGAAGGACGGATCCGTCGAGCTCTACGCCTCTCAAACCTTCATGCCGCGCGTCTACCGCCTCGACTGGGCGAACAAGCGGTTTATCCCCGTCTGGTCCGGCGTCGGACGGCTCGGAACCGTCGAGGGCCTTACGGCGGGAAAGTCGTCCCTCGTATTCTCTTCGGCCGATGCCATCAGGGAGATATCCCTTGACCCCGCGGGCGGTTCCGCCCCGGCGAGATTCCAGCCGGCGCGGGAGGCCGCTGACCTTCAGCGCTCTCTCTCGCCGGTCGCGGGCAACCTTCTTTCGGCATGGGTTCCGGCCGCGATTTCCGGCGGGCGGGGAAGCCTTTCCCTGTCGGAGCTCTGGCTCCTCTCGCCGGGACGCCAATCCTCCCGCTATAGCGCGGTGGCCTCGGGGAAGAAGGGAAACTACCTCCCGGTCCACCAGGTCACGACGGACGCGGGTCTCGACGCCCACCTCGGCACGCTCAAGAAGAACGGGCTCAACATGCTCGTCGTCGACATGAAGGACGACAAGGGCTTCCTCCGCTATAACCCGAAGGACCCCCTCGTGGTCAGCAAGGGTCGGCTGGGCCGCGGCATCGAGGTCGAGTCCTTCGCGCAGAAGGCGAAGGCCAACGGGATCTACCTCGTGGCGCGCATCGTCGTGTTCAAGGACCAGAACCTCGCGCGCTTCGGCGGGGCCAAATACGCCGTCTGGGACAGGCGCGAGCAAAAGGCCTGGCAGGGCTACGAGGTGACGACCCGCAAGATAGAGACGGCCGTTCCGTCGGGCGAGGTCGCCGTCCCCGACGCGGGCGCGGAAAGCGAGACGACTCGCAAGTACTACGAGGAATACTGGGTCGATCCCTACAGCGAAGAGGTGTGGGAGTACAACGTCGCGATCGCGAGGGAGCTTATCGCGCGCGGCTTCGACGAGATCCAGTTCGACTATATACGCTTCCCGACCGACGGGACCAACCTCGCGGACGCGTCCTACCGCTGGCAGGACCGGGGAATGGACAAGGAAAGCGCGCTGATGTCCTTTCTTTCCTACGCGCGCCGCGAGATCGCCGCGCCGATATCGATCGACATCTACGGCGCGAACGGATGGTACCGAACGGGATCGCGCACCGGTCAGGATATCGAGCTCCTGGCCCGATACGTCGACGTAATCTGTCCCATGTTCTACCCGAGCCACTTCGAGCAGGGATTCCTCGCGCAGGAACCCGCGCGGGACAGGCCGTACCGGATATACCTCCACGGCTCGTACAGGAACGCGGTCATCGCGCGGAACCACTGCATCGTGCGCCCCTGGGCCCAGGCCTTTTACCTCAACGTGTCCTACGACCGCGCCTACTACGACGAGGATTACGTCCAGCGCCAGGCCTTCGGGGTGCGGGACTCGATCAACCAGGGCTATACCTATTGGAACAACTCGGGCCGATACTCCGATCTGCGGCCGGACGCGGGCCTCGCGAATACCTATCCCTGGGCGTCGCCGGTCGACGCGCCCGCGACGAGGCCCTTCTTCGGCTCGGGACATGCCGGTAAGGAAGTAAAATGAACGAAGCGATAATTGCCCCGGCCGGGGATTCGATAGGCGCCGTCGCGGATGGTCTCGCGGGAAGCCCCTTCTTCGGGGAGATATGCGCCTGGGGGATATCGGCGATCCGCGCCGCGCAGGGAGCGGGGAACCCGACCCTCGAAACGATAGCCCGGGCCTTTACGATAATCGGCGAGCCTGTCGCCTACGTTCTGTATTTGATCGTGTTTCTCTGGTGCGTCGACGAGCGGCGGGGCCTGAGGCTGGGAATCGGCCTTCTCGTCTCGAACGGCATCAACGCGGCCGTCAAGCAAACCCTGCGGATACCGAGGCCCTTTATACGGGAGCCAGGGATCAACCTGATCCCGGAAACAGGCTACTCCTTCCCCTCGGGACACTCGCAGAATTCCGCCGCCTTCTGGCCCGTGCTCGCGTCCTTCGCCGGGCGCAGGGCTCTCCGATGGGCTATCGCCGCCCTTCCGATCCTCATCGGCATAAGCCGCGTCTACCTGGGGGTTCACTACCCGACCGACGTCCTCGCCGGCTGGCTTCTCGGCTACGCCGTCTCCGCCGTCAGCGTTCTCGTCGTCCCGCGGGTATCCCGCGCATTCTCGGACAGGTTCCCGGGCGGCATCACGCCGCGCGCGCGCAGGTGGGCGCTCATCCTCCCGACGGTGGCGGCCGTATATCTCGTCAACGAGTTCTCATCGGGCGACGGTACCGCGGGCGGACTCCTCCTCGGCTTTGCCGTCGGGGCGATCCTGCTCGACGAGGCGAACCGCGCGGCCGCGCGCACGGAGGCCGCGAACGGCGAAGCAAGGCCCGGCGCCTTTTCGGCTTCCTCCGGAACCCTCGCGCAAAAGGCGCTCAGGGCCGCAGTAGGCTTCGCGGGGCTCGTCCTTATCTACGTCGTGTTAAAACGCGCCTTCCCCGCTCCGGGAAGCGCCCAGTACGGGCTCTTCCGCTTCGTCAGATATGCCCTCATCGGTCTCTGGGGAAGCTGGGGCGCGCCCATGACCTTCCTCAGGCTCGGTCTTTCAGGAAACGGTCGATAACGGCCTTCAGCTCGGGCTGGGTGTCCGCGTAACGCAAGACGGCGTCGAGATAGCCCGCGGGCTCTCCCGTGTCCAGACGCTCTCCGACGGTATGGCAGTGCACGACCTTCCCGCCCTCCATGAGCTTGTTGAGGGCGTAGATGTGATAATACTCCCCGCATTCCCGCCCCGCCCTTTTCGCCTCCTCGAGGTGCAGGGCCCAGCCCTCCTCGAGCAGACCGAAGAACTCCGGCGTATATAAGTACCGGCCGATGGAAACCTCGTGGCTTGGCTCCTTTCCCGGCGCGGGCTTTTCGACGATGCCCGAGACGTGAAGAGAGTCTCCCGCGAGGGAGAGAACCCCGTAACGCGACACGTCGCCCGGCTCGGTGATCGAGGCCATGACCGAACAGCCGGTCGCCTTGTACGCCGCGACGAGCTGGGCCGCCAAGGGCGGCTTTCCGATATGCAGGTCGTCGGGATAGGCGACGACGCAGGGCTCATTCCCCACCCAGCTCCGTACCTGGAGCAGGGCATGGCCGGTTCCCATCATCCTCTGCTGACGGACGAACGCGACGTTCGCCGCGGGAGGGGCGATCTTCTCAAGCCTCTCGGCCTTCCCTTCACGGGTAAAAACCGACTCAAGCTCGATCTCCCTGTCGAAGTAATCCTCGAGCACCTTCTTGCGCCTCGAGGATATGATCACGATATCGGTAATGCCGGACTCGACGAATTCCTCGACGATAAACTGGATCGACGGGACGTTGACGAGGGGGAGCATCTCTTTGGGCACCGTCTTGGTGACCGGCAGGAACCGGGTACCGTACCCGGCCGCTACGATTATTCCTTTCATGGGGAGATTGTACCATCGCGCCCACGGTAGGGGCAAGACGAGCCTACTGATGCCAAGATTGCGTTTTTTCTTGACGGCGCCGGGATTTTCCTCCCATACTGAACCAGGGCATTCTATAGGGAGAAACGCCGATGAATACGGTTATCGAACTGCTCCACCTGGGCGCGAGGGCGTACGGCGACATGCCGTACCTTGGCGAGAAGACGGGGGATTCATACTCCGTCACCAGCTTCGCGGAAGCCGACCGTCTCTCGCTTTCCTTCGCGGCGGCGCTCGCGCTGAAGGGCCTCCGAAAGGGCGACGCGGTCGCCATCCTTTCCGAGGGCCGTACCTCCTGGGTAATCTCCGAGTTCGGCGCGCTCAAGGCCGGGTGCGTCTCGGTTCCCCTCTCGACCAAGCTTACCCCGGACGAGATACTCTTCCGCCTCGACCACTCCGAGGCCCGGGCCGTCATGGTCTCCGAGAACAATTTCCAGAAGATAGCCGGCATACTCCCCCGGGTCCACAGACAGCCGACCGTCATCTGCCTCTCGAAGCGAACCGAAAGCCTCAAGGCAATGATAGCCGCGACGAATCTCGTCGATGGCAAGGATCTGTATTTCTACGATGCCCTTCTCGCCGAGGGACAACGCGGCCTCGACGCCCCGGCGGCGGCCAACGGCAAGACGTTCGGCGGCAAGCCCCTGACCTGGGTTATGCGCGAGACGGAGAAGGAGATCTCGATCGACGATCCCGTCACCATCTCGTACACCTCCGGGACCACGGGCAATCCCAAGGGCATCATGCTGAGCCACCGCAACTACTGGCATAACGCGCACGAGGCCGCGAAGGTCGTCGAGGTCCAGGAGGGTTGGAAGAGCCTCATCATGCTACCCCTTGACCATTCCTTCGCGCATACCGTCGGCATCTACATCTTCCTCCTCAGGGGGATCGCGATGTATTTCGTCGACGCGCGAGGGGGTCCCCTCTCAGCGCTCAGGAACCTCCCGAAGAATCTGCTCGAGGTTAACCCCGATTTCCTGCTCACCGTACCCGCGCTTTCCGGGAATTTCATGAAGAAGATGATCCAGGGCGTCGAGGCGAAGGGATCATTCATCAACGGAATATTCATGAGAGGCGTCGCCGCCGGTATCCTCAGGGGCGGGAACGGATTCAACAAGCCGCCTCTCGGGGTCAGGATCGCCGCCTGGCCGGCCTGGGCCCTGGCGAACGCCCTCATCTTCCCGCGCCTTCGATCCATATTCGGCGCGGACATAAAGTTTTGCGTCGGCGGGGGCGCCCTCCTCGAGATCCGCCAGCAGGAGTTTTTCAACGCGATCGGGGTCCCGGTGTACCAGGGGTACGGGCTTACGGAAAACGCCCCGATCATCTGCGCGAACTCGGAGCGCCGCCATAAATTCGGCACCTCGGGAACGATAATCCCGAACCTGGACGTCCGTATCATGAAGGACGGGAAGACGGCCTGCGCCCCCGGCGAGATCGGGGAGATAGTCACCCGCGGCGACTCGGTGATGAAGGGCTACTTCAAAAACCCGGAGGCCACCGCCCTGGCGATACAGGACGGGTGGCTCCGGACGGGCGACCTCGGCTTCATCGACGCTGACGGCTTTCTCGTCGTTACCGGGCGGGAAAAGGCCCTGCTTATCGCGCAGGACGGGGAAAAGTACAGCCCCGAGACCATCGAGGAGGCGATCATCAACTCATCGCGGTTCGTCGATCAGGTCATGGTATACAACGATCAGTGCAGATTCACCTCCGCGCTGGTCACGCTCAACCGGGGGGCGCTCGCATCGGACTTGCGCGCGAAGGGGATACCGGCTCCGGGAGAGCCGGGGTTCAACCCCGACGCCGTCATCGAGATCATCAAGAGGGATCTCCTCGCCTTCGCGGAAAGGGGCGAGTACGGATCGATTCCGGCCCAATGGCGGCCCGCCTCCTTCGCCGTCATACCGGAGGCCTTCTCGGAGGAGAACGGTCTCATCAATTCAACCCTCAAGCTCGTGCGCCACAAGGCCGCGGACTTCTACCGGGACCGAATCAAGGAACTGTACGCGTGCGAAACCGCTGATCCCCGTACGGCCGGCAACAGGCAAGCCCTGGAACGATTGTTCGGCGGGGAAAATTTGACTTTTACCTGAAACGCGACAACACTTGGACTATATGGAAAAGAGCACGGATAACAAAACGCCCTGGATACGCCGTCTTGCCTTGCTTTCCCTCCTGTTGCTCTGCGCGGGGACCCTGTCCGCGGCTGCGCATAATGCCCCGACCATACTCGTTATCCATTCCTATAATCCCGAGTATCGATGGACCCAGGATATCAACGACGGGATCTCGGATCAGCTTGCCCTGATGGGCGGGCCCCGCCTCGTCTATACCGAGTATCTGGACTGGAAACGGTTTCCGGACAAGGCTCTCATCGAGAACATCCACCATCACCTCCTTGAGAAGTACCGCCGCATCCCGATCGACGTCATCATCGTCAGCGACGACAAGGCCCTGGAATTCGCGGTGCTGCACCGAAAGGAGGCCTTCTCCGACGCGCCAATCGTCTTTACCGCGGTCTACGAAAGCGCGGTTTCAGGCCTGACCGGCGGCGCGAAAAACCTTACCGGCGTCTACGAGGATCAGGACGTCCATACGACGGTCCGCTACGCCCTGACGATTCAGCAGGAACCGAGGGCCGCGTACCTGATCAGCGACATGAACGAATCCGGCCAGGCAGTCGAGGCCCGGCTCAGGGCGGCCCTCGGCGTGGCGGCACCCGTCCTTCCGGTCACTTCCCTGAGCGACTACCCGATCGAGGAAATCGAGAAGATACTCTCGGGCCTTTCCGCGAAGGACCTGGTTTTTATCGGAAGCTATTCCATAGACAGATCCGGGACCACCTATACGGGCGAAACCCTGATCGGCAGGATCGCGGCGGCGGCGGTCACTCCCGTGTACGTCCTCAATACCCATCACCTCGGGACCGGGGCGCTCGGGGGCCATCTCCTGAGCCCGTACCTCCTTGGAAGCAACGCGGGAAGGCTCGCGACCCGCGTCCTGGGCGGCAAGCCCGCGGACGAGATCAAGCCCGTTCATACAGGCAGTTTCATCCCCAAGTTCGACTGGAGCGTGGTCAAGCGTTTCGACGTCAGATGGCTCCCCGCAAACTCGCAGTTCATCAACAAGGAAGAGAACTTTGTCGTCAAGTATAAAAAGGAAGTCGCGGTCATACTGTTGACCTTCCTTGTCTTGCTCGCCCTTATCCAAATCCTTCTCGTCAACATGAGACGGGCGAAGCGCCTCGCGAAGGACCTCGTCGGGCGCAACCGGGAGATCACCATAATCAAGGATCGCCTTCAGGAAAGCGAGGAGCGATACCGCCTTTCCGCCAACGGCTCGAACGACGCGCTCTGGGACTGGAATTACGCGACGCAGACGATACATTATTCGCCAAGGTGGTACGAGATAACCGGGTACTCCCCCGATCCCGACAAGGCCGTACAGCTCGAGGACATCATCCATCCGGCGGACCGCCCGCGCTACGACGAGGCGCTCGAGGCCCATATCAACAGGGAGAGCGAGTACTTCAAGTGCGAGGTACGCATTCGCCGCGCGAACGGGTCGTGGAAATGGATACTGATACGCGGGCGCTCGATATGGAACGGCGACGGCAAGCTTTCGCGATTCGCCGGTTCCATCACGGATATCGACGAGCGCAAAAAGGGGGAGGCGGAGATCGAGAACCTCGCCTTCTACGACCAACTGACCTCGCTCCCGAACAAGGTTCTCGCCGCGGAGTTAACACGCCAAACCCTCGCCAACTGCCCGACGGACATGCAATGCGGACTGCTCTTTCTTGACCTCGACAACTTCAAGTACGTTAACGATACCTGGGGCCATACCATGGGGGACAAGGTCCTGGTGTACGTCGCCAAAACCCTTTCATCCCTCGTAAACGAGCACATCCAGATCGCCCGCTTCGGCGGTGACGAGTTCATCGTGCTCGTCTCGGATACCGACAGCCTGGCGATGGACAAGTTTACCCAACTCGTCATCAGGCTCGTCGGCCGCAAGACCGAGATCGACGGGCGCTTCCACTACCTGAGCGTCAGCGCCGGGGTCGCTCTCTATCCAGACCACGCGTCGAACTTCGACGAGCTGATACAGAAGGCCGACGCGGCCCTTCACCGAGCCAAGATCGCGGGGAAAACGAAGTATTGCTTCTACAACGAGATCGTCCACAGGGAACTCATGAACCGCATGAGCCTCGAAACGGGGTTGCGGAGCGCGATAGAAAACAATGAGCTGTATGTCGCGTACCAACCGCAGATCTGTATCGCCACGGGAAAGATCGAGGGATTCGAGGCCCTCGCCCGATGGAACAGCGCGGCCAACGGGGAAATCAGCCCCGGGGAATTCATCCCGGTCGCCGAGGACTCCGGGCAGATCGAGCGCGTCAGCGATTTCGTCATCGGGTCGGCCCTCAAGTTCATTAAAAGGGCAGGGACTCTCGGCTATGACGCGTTCACCGTGGCGATCAACATCTCCGCCCGGCAACTCCGGGACGCGGGATTCGTCCCCTCCATCATCCGCCACGTTACCGAGGAGGGAATCGACACCGGGCGCGTATCCCTCGAGATAACCGAGTCCCTGTTGATAGAGGGGATAGAGAGCGCGGTCGAGAAACTGCAAGACTTGCGCGACGCGGGATTCAAGCTCTCGCTCGACGATTTCGGGAAGGGATTCTCCTCGCTGTCATACCTGAAGCTCCTGCCGATCGACTTCATCAAGATGGACAAACTGTTCATCGACGATATCCTCTCCGAGGGGAAAACCCAGATCCTGGCCCAACACATCATTACCCTCTCCCATCAACTGGGACTCAGGGTAGTGGCCGAGGGCGTCGAGGTGAAGGAACAACTCGATTACCTGCGTCTTCACGGATGCGACATCATCCAGGGATACTATTACAGCAGGCCCGAGAGAGAGGACACCGCGATAGGACAATTGGAACTGTCATTCGAGTAGCAAATTTGCTATACTCCCGCCCATGAAGCCATCCGAATACGACCTTGAAGGTTCCATCGTCGCGATAGCGACCCCCCTCGTCCCCGCCGCCCTCGGCATAGTTCGGACGACGGGCAAGGACTGCGTCTCCCTGATCGCCCCGTTCTTTTCCAGGCAGGAAGCCCTCATCGGCGCCGGGGGAAACACCCTTCTCCACGGATGGCTTCGCGAAACACGGGATGGGGGGCGGCAAGCCGGGGGCCTCGTGGACGAGGTGATGCTCGCCGTGTACCGGGCGCCGAAGAGCTTTACCGGCGAAGACTCCGTCGAGATTATGTGCCACGGCGGACCCGCGGTCGTCCTTGCCGTATACCGGCTCATGGTTCGGGCGGGCTTCAGGCCTGCCGAGCGGGGGGAATTCACCCTCAGGGCTTTCGTCAACGGAAAGACGGACCTGACGCGTTCAGAGGCCGTGCGGGAGATCATCGCGTCAAGGACGGACGGGGCGCGATCGCACGCGGCGAACCGCCTCGCCGGGGGTCTGCACGCCGAGATCATGGAGATCAGGGGCCTCATCGTCCACTGCCTCGCGGCGATCGGCGTGGAGATCGAATACCCCGAGGACGAGGAAACGGTCAAGGGAGCCTTCGACTCGACGGGGGTTTTGGCCGCCGCGAGTCGCCTGGCCGCGCTGGAATCGGCTTGGGCCTCCGAGCGTCTCCTCAATGAGGGGGCAACGATAGTCCTCGCCGGCAGGACCAACGCCGGGAAGTCGAGTCTGTTCAACTGTCTGCTCAAGGAAGACCGGGCCATCGTCTCCGACGTGCACGGCACGACCCGCGACTGGCTCGAGTCCCGGGCAGATTTCCTCGGGATCCCGGTCCGTCTCTTCGACACCGCGGGCCTCCGGGAAACCTCCGACCTCATCGAGGCCGAGGGGGTCGACCGTTCCCTTTCGCTCGCCGCGTCCGCCGACGTCATCCTGTACCTGGTCGACGGAACCGGGGGCCTCAACGACGAGGATCTGGGTTTTCTGTCCGAAGGAACCATCGCGGGGGCGCATGCCGCGAGCGCGGAATCCCCGGGGGCGCATGCCGAAAGCCTGGCGCCTATCATCCTCGTCTGGAGCAAATCGGACCGCGAAGGCGCCATCCCGCCGCCGGAACAAGCGGGCATGCAGACGGCCGTGCGGGCCGTCTGCGCGGTCAGCGCGAAAACAGGATCGGGTATCGCCGAACTGGTCAGGCTTTCATCCGGCATCCTCAGGGGCGATTCCCCGGGCAACGCCGAGGCCGACGCACTTGGCTCCCTGCGAGGGCCCGCCCCCGGCACGGAACGCCAGAAGAACGCGATCGCCGAATCCCGTAAACTTCTCGATCACGCCCTTGGCGCGGCGAAGGAAGGCTTTCCCCTCGACGCGGTCGCGCAGGATCTCGAGGACGCCCTTGTCGCCTTGGGCGAGATCACGGGAGAGTCGGTGGCCGGGGATATCCTGGACGCGGTGTTTTCAGATTTTTGCGTGGGAAAGTAGGAGTACTGCTCTCAATATTGTTGGGGGCGCGACGGGGAAACCGCCGGGTTCACCTCCGACGGTTCAGGCCTTCGGCTGAAAAAGGGCTTTTCTCGCCAACGTAATCGGGAGCAGAATATCCCTTGATCCCGATTTAACCCAATGGGAACCGCTTCGTCCGTTCATCGGCGCCTCCATGATCCTCGCGGCGAGCCAGGCCGCGGATTCAGCGACGGGTTCGTCCCCTACGCGCACGAGCATCGCCTCCGCGCCGGGAGCGGTTCGCGCCGACAGGAAGGCGGCCGTTTCCTCCGCGAGCCTGATGAAGGCCGATTCCGCCAGGGTGGCCGCGAGGGACGGGCTTCCCGGGGTTGCCTCGCCGTGCGCCTCGCCGAGGGCCTCGCCCCGGGATGCGCCGCCGGAGATGGCGAATACGATCCTTCCTCGGCCGCGCGACGAAAAGGTTTGGACAAGTTCCCGTACCAGATAGACATACCCGGTAATCCAGCCGTCGATCACGGCTGCGGGGTTATCGCGCCCCTGGGGCAGGGCGGAGAGCAGGGCAGCCGCGTCGAAGAAAATCGCCGCCTGGTCGGGAATGGACAGGACGTTCGACGCCTCGAGCATGAGCGTTCGCGCGGAGAGGGACGACATCCGGTTCCAGAAGATCTCGGCAAGGCCGCTTCCCTCAACCGACTGTCTGGCGGGGGAACGGGACCCTGTCGGGGACCCTTCATCGTCCGTGACGAGGGAAACGGAAACGCCCCTTCCCCGAAGCTCGCCGGCGAAGGAGGAGGCGCATGGAATGGATTTGTCGCAAACAAGGACGCACATACTCATGCCGCCAGTATAGCCAGAAAATATCTCAGATAACAAGCATATTCGCGAGGCATTCCTTCAGCTCTTCGATCGTGTAGGGCTTTGGTATGGCGCCCTTGAAGCCGTACTCGCCCCAACGGGAGAGGACGGGATCGTCGGAATAGCCCGACGAGACGATAAGCGTCGCGGTCGGATTCAGCTGCAGGATCTCCTGGGCGCATCGGGTTCCCGACATCCCATTGGGTATGACGAGATCGAGGATGCAAAAATCGAACGGGGTCTTACCTGAAAGGGAGTCGCGATAGAGTCGAACCGCGGCGGACCCGTCCGACGCGGGGGTCACGTCGCAACCCAGAAGGGTGAGCATGTCCACGGCAGTATCGCGAACCTCGCGGTCGTCGTCCATGACGAGAACGCGCCTTTTCCCTGCGAGCTTCGCGCCGGGGTTCGCCTGTTGTTCGACCGCGTTATCCGGGTCTGCCGGCAGATAGAGCGAGAATACGGCGCCCCCGTCCGTGCCGGTGCCGACCGTGATCGCGCCCCCATGGTTCTGCACGACGGAGAATACGATGGACAGACCGAGGCCCGTGCCGTTCTTCTTGGTGGTGAAGAACGGGTCGAATATCTTCTTTCTTAGCTCGTCGGAAACGCCCGGCCCCTGATCGTGGATGCGCACCTCGACGTAGGCGCGGGCCTCAATGGGCTTCGAGTCGGTCCCGACGGGCCTCTTTTGCGGGGGCATGTTGCGCAGGTCCAGATTGACCGCGCGTATGTCTATGATGCCGCTATTGCCCATCGCCTCGACCGAATTATGCACGAGGTTGGAAAAAACCTGACCAACCTGTATGCGGTCCACGCGAAGGGGCCAGATCCCGGGGGGGAATTCGAACAGGCAGGCGACGGCGCTGTCGGCGACGGTAAGCATCGAGGATTCGGTGATCAACTGTTTCGTGTCGCAGGTGCCGACGATGGGCTGCCCCCCGCGCGAGAAGGCGAGCAACTGCCCGGTCATCTCGCGGGCGCGGATGCAAGCCTGCTCGGCCTTCTCCACGGGCAGGCGGGAATGCGGATCGACGATGCGCATCTTGGCAAGGCCGATATGGCCGAGGATCACCGCGAGGATATTGTTGAAATCATGGGCGATGCCGCCCGCGAGGATGCCGATGGTCTCGACCTTCTGCTTTCGGAGCAGGGCCTCGCGCATCTCCTCCTCCTGGGTAACGTCGGCGACGGACAGAAGTATGCGCCGCATATGGTTCAGGTCGAACGAGACGGCCGACAGCCTGCACCTTCTGATCGAACCCGGCGCTTCCTGCCTGATGATCGCCGGGAACTCCGGCACGGTCCCTTCCATCTGTATCTTTTCCAGGAAGATACCGTACGGCAACTCCTCCATCTCGACGCCGATCTCGGAGAGCGACTTCCCGATCAGCAGGGGGCTCTCGCTCCCGAGGATTTCCTCAATGGCGGGGTTCGCGTCCGTTATCCTCATCGTGTCGAGGTCGAGAATGATAATGCCGGTCGGGTTGAAGATGAACATCCGGGAGAACTTGCTCTCGGACAGCGCAAGGTCGCGAGCCGCGTATTCCCTGTCCGATATCTCCTTCATCAACTGCCGCGTTATGCGCATGTCGGTCGCAGACACGATGTATCCCGTCCTGCTCCTCGAGAGGTTTACGAGGGAGACGATCCTGAGATCCACCGGGATCTCGTCGCCCGATCTGGTCGAGACGAAGGCGTCGATGGACGGGCTCCTCCGCGACTTAAGCCCGGTGTCGACCCAGGCGTATTCCTCGAGCCACTCCCTGCGCCTCGAGTCGGACAGGTCCGGATGTACGACGACGGTCTCGATGCCGTTCCCGGTGATCCTGACGCTCGGGTACTCGGTTATCTGATATCCTCGGCGGTTCATGCGGACGATCTTGCCGCCCTCGTCCAGGATGATGACGATGTCGAAGACGTTGTCCAGGATAATCTGGTTTTCGCGGTTCGTCAGGTTACGGAAGATGCCAAGGACGTTAACGGTGTAGAAAATCACCAACATCCAGATCGCCAACAGCCAGAAAACGCCGGTCAGCACGTGGAAGAAACACACGATAAGCCCGAGGCCGAAAGCCGCGAAAACCAGGAGCATCCATTCTCCGTCCCGCCTCGCCCGCTCGTCGGTTGCCGACCGTATCCACGCCAGCATGAATGCGAGCGTCCAGTACACCAGGACCGCCGTCCCGCCGGCGACGATCGCGACGATTCCGACGGGGCGCGGGAGAAACACGGTCAGGGCGGCAAGGGGAATCGGAAGCAGGTACGAAAGGTAGAAATAACTCGACCGGCGTTGTGCGGTCATGTCCACCATGAACGAAAGGTACAGCAAGCCGGAAAGCCAGCAAAGGCCGGAATAGACGCCAAGAAAGGCGACGGTAAAGGGCACGATTTCCAGATAATAGAGGCAGTAGACGCCCATGGTCGCCGTCAGGCACAGGCCAAGGGCCAGCATGCGGTACTGCAGGGAGGTCCGCTCCCGATACAGCAAATTGGCGAAGGAAGTCGCCAGGATCACGAAGATGGCGGTCAGGGTGTTAATGCAGAACATGACATCCAATTTTCACCTTCCAATTGACGGGAACAGGTGCATCCGGTATCCTTCCATCCATGAAAATCTGGATAAAATACCTGACTGGCGTTCTCATCGGGCTTGCCTTCGCCCTCGTGGCCCCCCATCAGAACGCGGTATTCGCGGAAATCACGGAATTCCTGTCCAATCTGGTCGTCCACTTCGGGCGCTACTCTCTGTACCCGGTGCTTTTCTTCAGTTTCACCATCGGGGTATACGAGCTCCGCGAAAGCAAGAGCCTTTTCAAGCTTGGCGGCGTCACCACGGCGATTATCATTATAACAACAATTTTGGTAGCAGTCACTGCCCTTATTTCGGTCCTGATACGGAATCCGTCGCGCATCCCGATATTCGTCGAGGGCGCGACCGAAATCGGCAAGATCGACATCCCGGGCTCGCTCAGGCAGCTGTTCCCCTCGAGCGCCTTCGAGGCCTTCACCAACGGGCTGTTCATACTGCCCCTGTGCATCTTCGGCGGGTTTGCCGGCGCCGGCTGCACGGTCGACCGCAACGCGTCGAAGGCAGCCCTCACCCTCTTCGACTCACTTTCGCGCGTCTTCTACGCGATCATGTCCTTCTTCGTCGATTTCGTCTCGATCGGCATGATCGCGCTCTCGGTCAACTGGCTCATCCAGTTCCGGACCATGCTCGCCTCGAAGGTCTTTACCGACTTCATGCTTCTCCTGACCTTCGATTTCCTCTTCCTGGCCCTCGTCGCCTTCCCGGCCCTCGTCCGCGTCGTTTGCGGCAAGTGCAATCCCTACCGAGTCCTGTACGCCGGCCTCGCGTCCATCCTCGCGGCCTTTTTCTCGGGCGACGCGAACATGACCCTCCCGGTCCTCCTCAGGCACGCCAACGAGAGCCTCGGGGTTCGCAGGCGGGTTTCCTCGGTCGCCATGCCGATGTTCTCGATATTCGGGCGCTCGGGCGCCGCGCTGACGGTGACCGTCAGCTTCATCGTCATCCTCAAGTCCTACTCGAGCCTCGGCATCGCCTTCTCCGACATGCTCTGGCTGGTGGGCGTCGCGATCGTTCTCTCGTTCTTCCTCGGAAGGTTCCCCTCGGGAGGCGCCTACGTCGCCCTCGCCACCGTGTGCGCCCTGTACGGCCGCGGCTTCGAGGCCGGATACCTGATCCTGAAACCCGCCGCCTTCTTCATCTGCTCGATCGCGGCCGCCATCGACGCGCTTACGGCGCTCATGGGAACCTACGTCGTCGCGCGGCGCTGGGATATGGTGAATCATAGGGATTTGCGTTTCTTTATCTAGGGCGCCCTATACGTGATGAATGACTTCCCGGGGCTTTGAGCCGTTCGCCGGCCCGACGATCCCCCGGGCTTCCATGTCCTCGACGAGGCGCGCCGCCCTGTTGTAGCCGATCTTCAGTTTCCGCTGGATGTATGAGGCCGAGGCCTTGCCCGCCAACATGACTATCTCGAGGGCCTTGTCGTAGAGCGGGTCCTCGCCGTCCCCGAAGAGGGACGCGTCTATCGAGCCGTCCTCGTCGTCGTCGACGAACATCTCCTCGTCGATATACTCGGGCGCCCCAAGTTTCTTGACGTGCTCAACGACCCTCTCGACCTCTTCCTCCGAAACGTACGCTCCCTGGATTCGAACCGGGAAGGGATCGGTGGCGCTCGAGTAGAGCATGTCGCCCCGGCCGAGCAGTTTCTCCGCGCCGACCTGGTCGATGATGATCCGGCTGTCCATCTTCGAGGCGACCATGAAGGCGATGCGCGTCGGTATGTTCGCCTTGATGAGGCCGGTGATCACGTCGATCGAAGGCCGCTGGGTCGCGAGGACCATGTGTATGCCGACGGCGCGGCTCATCGCGCACAGGCGCGCGACGGTGGACTCGAGTTCCTTTCCGGTGGTCGCCATAAGGTCCGCGAACTCGTCGATGATCACGACGATGTACGGGAGCTTTTCGGTGGCGATCTTCCGTTCCTTGATGCGGTGGTTGTAGCTCTTGATATCGCGCACGCCCATGCCGTCGAGCAGGGCATACCGCCGTTCCATCTCGCACAGGCAGTACTGCAGGGACTGGAACGCGCGCTTGGGCTCCGTGATGACCGGCGACAGAAGGTGCCCGATGTCGTTGTAGAGCTTCAGCTCAACGATCTTGGGGTCAATCAGGATGAGCCTGACGTCCTCGGGGGAACGCTTGTACAGGATCGACAGGATGATGGCGTTGACGCAGACCGATTTTCCCGAGCCGGTCGATCCGGCGATGAGGAGGTGGGGCGTCTGCGCGAGGTCGAGGAGCTGAGCCTCCCCGGTTATGTCCTTTCCCAGGATGACCGGGATTTCCATCTTCTTGACGGCCGGGGAGTCGTGCTCGATGATCTCGCGGAAGCTGACGATGGCCCGCTTCTGGTTCGGGACCTCGATGCCGACGGCGTGCTTCCCCGGGATGGGCGCGACGATGCGCACGCTCGAGGCCGCGAGCCTGAGGGCGATATTGTCCTGGAGGCTGACGATCTTCGAGAGCTTCACGCCGGGGGCGGGCAGGATCTCGAACATCGTGATTACCGGGCCCTTCCGTATCCCGGTAACGTCGGCCTGAATATTGAATTCGTTGAGCGTCTCCTTGAGCGCGGCCGCGGATCGGCGGGTAGCTTCGTCGATGATCCAGTACTCCCCGTCGGGGTAGGCATTGAGCACGTCGTAGGGAACTCCGTAGGAAACGAATTTTCGCGAGGTAGCCGGGGTATGGGATCTCGTCCCCGCCGGCGCGGCGTCCCTTGATCCGGCGGTAACCGCCTGCTCGGGCTGATAGATAACCACGCCCTCAAGAGGATCTGCCTCATCGGCGGCGTCGGCTTCATCGAGAATTTCGGCTTCGTCGAGAGCGTCGGCGGCGTCAGCTTCATCCTCCGCGTCGACATCGCAGACCTCGCCCGCGTCGTCGATATCCACCAGGTCGTCAATCTCGTCAAGGTCAACGATGGCATCCTCCGCTTCGTCAGCGTACGCTGCGTTTTCTATATCGCCGTCATCCTCAACCACATCGAGCTCGTCGAGCTCCTCAAGCGCATCCCCGGCCTCGGCGGACTTGACGCCTTTGGCGTCATCGACGCCCACCGTCGGCTCATCCGCCATCGCCTGCGCCGGATCATCCGGGCTGTTTACCCAGGCTTCGTACTCAAGACGGTCCTCGGGCGTTTGTGCGGCCTGATCAACGGGCTCAATCGGCTCGACGAACGAGGCGGACCCGTCGATCCCCGCCGGGGCAAGACCCTCGACGTCCGGGACATAGTCATCGTGAACGGCGCCTTCGGCCTCGCTGGCATAATCATCGCTTTCGGCGGTTATCGTTCGGGCGAGCGGAAAGACGAGGTCGCTCAGGAAAAGCAAAAGCAGGTATTCAATCAATACGGCGAGAATGATCGTGACGACAAGCCCTATCGTGATGCCGGGCGCAAGGGGCGAGACGCTGCCCGCGAGATCGCTAGCGCGATAGAGGCGCTCGCCGCCAACCACGGTAAAAAACGGGACGAAGGAGCCCGCCAGGATGACGCCGGACCGGGGAGTCCAGCCCGGGATCACTATCAGGACGACGGCGAAGAGGAAAAAGCAGGGAACCAAAAAAGAGGAGATTCCATAGACGCTGTACAGTACCCTGCCGGGTACCGACAAGACGGCTGCCCCCGACGAAAGGGGAAACATGGCGAGGAGGATGGAAACGGCGAGAAGGGCGGAGCCAATGAGAAGTATGGCGCCGACTGCGACCGGGGCGGCGCGAAGGAACGGGCCCCGGGGTTTTTCATTGATCATGCTGTAACTCCCCGATCGAAAGAAGTGCTGTTACGATACCGCGAAATAGACGGCCAGAGAAACGCCCACGGGTATCAGATACAGCGCGAACCAACCGAGTTTTCCGCGCCGTATCAGCGTGAGCAGGAATCTCAGGGACAGGTAGCCGACCGCGAAGGCGGTTACCATGCCGGCCATGAGCGGCGTTGCCGAGACAGTGCCTTGTAGAGTATCGGCAGATTTCAGTTCGAGGATAAACGCCCCGAGGATTGCGGGGATAGAAAGCAAAAAGGAGAATTCGCCGGCGACCTTGCGGTCCAGGCCGGCGAAAAGCGAGGCGGAGATGGTTATGCCCGAGCGCGAGATTCCCGGAAGGACCCCGATGCCCTGGGCGAAGCCGATGAGCAAGCCCCTGACAAGGCCGGGGGCCTCGACCGCGCGCACGGGCTTGATCCTGCCCGAAACGAGGAGCAGGACGCCGGTAACCGCGAGACAGCAGGATATCCAGAAGGGAGCGAGGGATTCGACGGCGTCCTTGAGCATAATCCCCATGATCCCGGTAACGGCCGTCGCCGCGAGCAGGGCGACGATCACGGACCTGTCGCCCCTGTCGGCCTCCCCTGACCTGCCGGTTACCATCCTGAAAAACACGAGGCAAAGCTCCGCGATGCGACGCCGGAACACGAGACAGACGGCCCCAAGGGTCGCGAGGTGAAGCATGATGTCGAAGAGAAGCGGCACCTCGTCAAGCTTCATAAAATACGAGGCAAGGGCGAGATGGCCCGAGCTCGATACGGGAAGGAACTCGGCAAGTCCCTGAATGGCGCCCAATAAAACGGCTTCAATTACGCTCATGATGAATACTCCGGGATCAGAATAGCTCGCGGACAATCTGTCCGGGCGATTTTTGATAGTAAAGATACCCGTAAACCGCCGCGGCCGCAAGCACCTTCCTTCCATACTCCCTTGTCTCGGTAAAGGGCAGGCTTTCAAGGAAAACGTCGCCGGGAAGCCCCTTTCCACCCGCCTGCCAGGCGCGAACCCGCGTGATCCCGGCGTTATAGGCGAAGAGGGCGGGCATGGCCTCCCCGTCCAGGCGGGCGATCAGCTCGGACAGATATTTGGCCCCGAGGGTGATATTCGTTTCGGGGTCCGCAAGGTCCCATGAGTCGAGCTTCAGCCTTCGGGCCACGTCCGCGGCCGTGGGCCCCATCAACTGGGTCAGGCCCATGGCCCCCGCGCCGGAAACGGCGCCCGGGTTGAAATAACTTTCGGTCCGGATCAGGGCATAGAGGAGATACTCCGGGACGCCGAAGCGCTCCGAGGCCCGTGACACCTCGGCAAGCCAGGGTCGCGGGTAGATATACGCGAGATCATCGTCCGTAATAGGCCGGCCGGAGGAGCGTATCGCCAGGATCGAAAGCCTCAGGGCGTCGCCGGAAAGGCCACGCGCCGAAAGCTCGTCGGCGAGATCCTTCGCGAGATCGACGGGGATGTCCCGATACCGGGCCACGGCAAAGGGATATACCCGACGTGGAAGGCCGAACCGGAAAAAGCCCCGTAGAACGGGCTCCAGGACGGAACGGCGTTCCTCGCCCCCGGAACCGGGAGCGTCGACGGTCCGATCCCCAGCGCCGTTCAGCGCAGCCTCGGCGGAATCGGTCCCGCCCGAAGGTCCCGTCGGCGGAACCGCCCCCGGCGAAAGCCCAAGAAGCCCGCCCGCGAGCACGTGATAATACAGGGCTCCGTGGTCTCCCTCGAAGGCGGAGCGGAGGGCTTCGGTTTCTCCCTCGGGGGAAAGCAGGCCCGAACGGGCCGTGAGATACTCGACCCTGACGAGGATATCCCGGTCCGTGTCGTCCGGAAGGGCCTTTCTGAGGGCCAGAAGGGCCGGCCAGTCCCGTTCCTGGACGAGACGGACGATAAAGCGGTCGAGAATGTCCGCAAAGGAAGCTCCTTCGCCCCAGTGAGGGGCGTACCGGGTTACGTCGGCGATGAAAGAGGCGGTATCTACCTTCGAGGAAAGATCAAGGAGATACCAGAGGGCGGCGTCGCGGTCGATCGGCATGTCGGCGAGGGACAGAGCCCGCTCGAGAAGGCGCCGTGATTCAACCTTTCCCGAGTCGCCGGCGCGGGCATACATCCTGCCCGCGTAAAACGCGGCGATATAGGATATCTCCCGCGCCTTCCCGTCTGCCGGGCTATCGTCGACGAGGTCCGCGAATGCCTTCGCCGCCAGGGGAAGATCCTCGGCCCCATAGAGAGCGGCTCGACCGAAATCGGACAACACCGGCCGATGGAAGGTCTCGGGGGATGGATCGGCAAGCAGGGATTTGACGCGCGTCCAGGCTGCCTGATATTCCCGCCTGACGCAGGCCGCGCGGGCGGCGGTTATGAGGTAAAAAGACTCGGGATAACCGGGAGGAAGCTCATCGATGGGCCGGGCAAGGGATTCGGGCAGTGAATGGGTATAGGACCAGGCGGGAAGCCCCCCGGGAAGCTCGTCAAACCTGCCGCCTTCGAGGAGAATTTCGGCGCGGAGAAGCTTTGGATCAAAGCCGTCCCCGGCCGTCATGAACGAAGGCTGCGCGGTAAGGGCCTCGAGGGCGGACAGGCGGTCCTCGACGGTCCCGACCCGAAGGAGTTCCCTCTGGCAGAGAAGATTGAAGGGATACGGACTCTTTCTCGCGCCCAGCCCGTAAAAAGCCGCGGCCTCGGCCGTTTTTCCGGCCTCATCGAGATGTAAGGCGAGATACCAGGGCGCGTCAAGCCCGAGAGCCAGGGCTTCGTCATACCTCTCGGGGGGAATTCCGTCCAGAAAACCATAGTCGGAGGCCGAGATCATGGCGAATATGTCGGAAACGGATCGCCCCCAAACCGTATCCTGGCAGGAGGCGAAAAAACCCGTGAGGCAAAAGAGGATGGGTAAAAGGCGCCTGAAGAGGCGCCGGGATACACGCAAACCGCGGACCGGGGCCTTACTTCGGCGGTATCTCGAGACGGTTACCGGCTATGATAAGGTTGGGATTCCGGATCTTGTTATGCTTCGCTATCTTCTTGTAGAGCCAGGGATTCCGGTAATAAGCATCGGCGATATCCCACAGGGTGTCGCCCCATTTGATCTTGTATCGAATAGCTTTGGCCTCGGGCGCCGGCTCGGGAGGCTCGGGGGCGGGCGCCGGTTCCTCGACGACCTTCGCGACGGGAGCTTCCTCGGAGACGCTTTCCACCGGCGGCGGGGTTACTGCCTCGGGAGCCGGGGCGGGCTCGACGACAGGCTCGACGGCGGGCACTGCGGGAGCCGTAACCGCTTCGGGCTGGGCCTGGGCAACCTGCTGCTGGGAGCGGTTGAACATCATCACCCGCGCGGAAACAAGAAGGGCCAAAACGAGCGCGAGAACGCCCATCACGAGTATCAGTACGCACAGCCAGGCTGGCATGAAGATGCCGCTTTTCCTTTCTTCGCTATTCATTTCATACAGTCCTTCCGGGGCATTGCCCGGTATTGTCGCCTCGACCACCACGTTTCTATGCTCGGGGTCATCGCCCAGATGAAGGGAACTTTCCATGGGGGTCAGGTCGAAATCGGGGAGATTATACATATCCTCGCTTTCGAGGGTTTCAAGCGAAACCGAGAGGGCCTGGCGGGAGCCGGAATCGAGATCGACGGCCTCGGCCGAGAGCTCGTTCCCGTCGTCCAGGGTCAAGGTCAATTCAACGGTGGGTTCCCCCGCGGGACGGGCGACGATATCCTCGATTATCAGGGTTCCGACGTAGGTCGCGGAGTCGATCGACCCGTCCTCGCTCCGGAAAAGATTGATCTGGACGCTCGTCTGGTCGTCGCGCACGGTCGTGAGCTCGAGAATCCTGCTGACCGGCGCGCCCTCGTCAAGAATGGGGAAAAACTTGCTATCCGCCAGTTTAATGCCAATTGAAGCAGATCCCATCGTGATACCTCGTAATAATTTATATCATATTAACTGTAGTATGCAATGATCGGTCTTGTCAACGCGCAATTGTTGACAGCCCGCCGGTCAGCCATCATAATGGAGCATATATGAATGTAAGCATCACGCTCGTCACGGTAATCATAATCGCGTCGCTTGCCGTGCTTCTTCTGTCTTTTCTCGGGAAAAAGAAGGACGCAAAGGGTCCGAAGAAGGAAAAGCACAAAGACAGGGCATCGATCATCCGTACCGCTACGAAGCGCCTCGCGCAGAATCCCCGGGATCCCGAGGGCCTATCCGCCTTGGGCGCCCTCAATTACCTGGAACAGGAATGGGAAAAGGCGTACGCCGCCTACGAAGTCCTCATCGACCTGGCCCCGGGAAACCCAAAACTCGACGAATTCGAATGCGCGCTCCGCATGGGGGTCTCGGCCGTCAAGACAAACCGCATGCAGGAGGCGATCAAGGCCTTCCTCATCGCGCGAAAGCTGAAAAACGACCATTTCGAGGTAAATTACAACCTCGGCTACATCTGTTACATCCAGAAAGACTACGAAAAGGCGATCCCCCTCCTCAAACAGGCGCTCCTGACCGACACGGAGAACGTCCTCGCCCAGCGCTACATGGGTTTCAGCCTCCACAAGGCGCATCGCTACCGGGACGCCCTTGCCTACCTCAAACACGCGATAGACCTCCAGCCGGACGACAAGGAGGCCCTCTTCGCCATGGCTGAATGCCTCTACGAGTCGGGAGCGACGGACCGCGCGCTCAAGATATTCACGCATCTCCGCCCCGACCCTGTACTCGGCCCCCAGTCAGCCCTCTATTCGGGGCTTATCCACAGCCAGACAAACCAGCACGACAAGGCGCTCATCGACTTCGATATCGGGCTCAAGCACGAAAACATCCCGCAGGATGTCTCGAACGACCTGCGCTACAAACTCGCGGTTACCCTCATCAAAACCCAGGATATCACCCGCGCCCTCGTCACGCTCAAGGAACTCCAGAGGGCGACCCCGGGCTATAAGGACGTACCCGCCCTCATCGTGCGCTACCAGGAACTCAACCAGAACAAGAACCTGCAAACCTACCTGCTCGCCGTACAAAGCGAGTTCATCGCCCTGTGCCGAAAGATCGTCCTCCAGTTCTTCCCCAGCGCCAAGGTCAAGATCACGGACATCTCGGTCTTCGCGGACTATTCGGACATAGTCGCCGAGATCGACACGGTAAAATGGTCGGACATCGTTATTTTCAGGTTTTTCCGCTCCCAGGGCTCCGTCGGCGAACTCCTGCTCCGCGACCTTTACGCGCGCATCAAGGACTTGAAGGCGGGAAAGGGCATCTGCCTCTCGGCGGGCATCTTCTCCGAGGAATCACGCCGCTTCACCGACGGGCGCCCCATAGACCTTTACGACAAGGATCGCCTCAACAAACTCCTCAACTCGGTCGATTCGGGCGTCTCGCTCAAATCGTCCAGCTAGGTAATCCGCGTTAACTGCTGACAAGATTGTGTAATTTTTCATAAGGGAAGAAGCAGAGGGCTCCACGTAGATCGAAGATCCTTCTTCGGAGCTCCCTCACGCGAAGGAATCACGATCGGCGAACTTCATCCCCGCGACGCTCAACCAGCACCAGATGGCGCTCCTCGTTCTCCATAAAGGGAACCTTCAGGGGAATCGCTTCCCAGCCGCCAGTCTCCCCGCGTATGCCTTCCATCTCTTCGTCAATCTTGTCTCGCCGCGCCTTCCAGGCGGCGAGGGTACCGCCTTCGCGCACGAGCCGCTCGAGGCTCCGGTACATCGCCGCGTCCAGGGGCCTGAAAGCCCGGAAGGCGACCAGGTCAAAGGCCGCCGCGGGCGCCTTCTCGACCTCGCTCTCGAGTACAGTCACGTTACCGAGTCGGAGCACGGCCTTGCAGCCCTCGAGAAAGGCGCAACGCTTGCTCATCCGCTCGATCAGGGTTATCGGGATTTCGGGAAAGGCGATGGCGAGGGGGATGCCGGGCAAGCCCGCCCCCGAGCCGACGTCGGCCATCACGGGAAGGTAATCGGCCGAACCGGCGCCATCCGCTCCCGCGCGCCTTTCCGCCACGGCCGCAAGCCAATCCGCGACGAGGCGCCAGGGCGCGAGGCTGTCCAGGATATGGCGCACGACAATGTCGCTACGGGTATCGGCCCCTACCAGGTCGAATGCCGCGTTGAAAAGCTCGAGCTCGTTCATGTAACGGACGACGAGGCCCGTGATCGAGTCTATCCCCCGCACGACAATGCCGCAGGCATTGTCGCCGGCGTTGCCGCCGGAATTACCCGTCCCGCCAGGGACGAACGCCCCGCGAGCGTACCTTCCGTCGACCGGCGGAAGACCGAGGGCCGCGAGCCCTTCGGCCAAAAGTCGGTCAGGCGGCAGAGCCCAGGGAGTCCCCGGGCCCGCCGCTCGTTTCGCGCCCATGCCTACTTTCGGCCCTTCAGGAGCTCGGCGAAGGGATTGTAGGTCATGCCGTCGTCGTCCCGCGCTCCGCGGTCCACGCCGCGGTTATCGCGTCCACCCCGATTGTCGCGCCCGCCCCGATTATCGCGGTCAGCCGGACGTACCGGCGAACCTTGTCGTGACGAATTTGCAGGAGCGCCGGCCGGAGCGGGACCATCTGTGCGCTTGACCGCCACGACGCGTCGCGCGCCATCGGGCCTCTCGGCCCCGGCCTCACGGCGATTCTCGCCGCGTTCGCCCCCGTGGGCGGCATTCGGGCTCTTGCACGAAAGGCTGATTCTCCTGCGGTCCACGTCGAGACCGATGATCCGGCATTCCTTCACGTCCCCGACCTTCACGACGTCCATCGGGTCCTTCACGTAGTGATCGCTCATCTCCGAGAGGTGCAGGAGGGCGGTTTCCTTGATCCCGATATCGACGAAGGCGCCGAAATCGACGACGTTCTTTATCTTGCCCGTCACCGTCATCCCTTCCTTGAGGTCCTCGAAGGAGAGCACCCCCTTCTGCATGATCGGCTTCGGATATCCCTCTCGCGGGTCGCGGTTGGGCTTCTTCAATTCCTCGATGATGTCACTGATCGTCTGATCGCCGAGCTCGAACTTCGCCTTGAGCTCCACGCGCATCTCGCGCGTGACGTCGCTCTTCGACTGCACGAGCTCATAGACAACGCGCGCCGCGTTGTAGTTCTCGGGGTGCACCCAGCTGTTGTCGAGCGGGTCGGCGCTCTCGGGGATCTTGAGGAACCCCGCGCACTGCTCGAAACTCTTCGGCCCCATCCCGGGAACCTTCATGAGATCGTCGCGGGTCGTGATCTTGCCGGTCGACTCCCGATAGGCCACGATCTTCTTCGCGAGCGTCCCGTTGATCCCGGACACGTATTTCAGGAGCGAGAAACTCGCCGTGTTGAGGTTGACCCCGACGTTGTTGACGACGGAACCGACGACTTCGTCGAGCATCTCGGACAATTTCTTCTGGTTGACGTCATGCTGATAGAGCCCGACCCCGATCGACTTCGGGTCGATCTTGACGAGCTCGGCGAGCGGGTCCTGCAGGCGCCGACCGATCGAGATCGCGCCGCGAATCGTCAGGTCGAGCTCCGGGAACTCCTCGCGGGCGACGTCGCTCGCGGAATACACCGAGGCCCCGTCCTCGTCGACGACCGTATAGAGCACGTTCGGGCAATGCTCCGAGATCACCTTCGCGACGATCTCCTGCACGTCGCGCGTGCCCGTGCCGTTACCCACCGCCACGAGCTGGACGTCGTAGTCCTTGATCGCCCGCAGGATCGCGGCCTCGGCCTCGGCGACCTTGTGGTTATAAATCACGAAATTCCCGAGGTACTTCCCGGTCTCGTCGAGGGCCGCGCACTTCGTTCCCGTGCGGATGCCGGGGTCTACCCCGAGTATCCTCGTCCCCTTGATCGGCTGCTGCATCAGAAGATTCTTTAGATTCTCGCTGAATACCCCGATGCCGTGATCGTCCGCGTTGTCCGAAAGGTCCGAGCGAATCTCGCGCACGACCGCGGGCGAAAGGATTCGCACGAGACCGTCGGAGATCGCCTCCCGGTGATAGTCGCTTGCGACCCCGTACTTCCTCTCCAGGATTTCAATAGCGGCGTCGACGTCGACCTCGATCTTTACGTCCAGGGCCTTGTCCCGCTCACCGCGGTTTATCGCGAGCACGCGGTGCGGCTTGATTTGGTTGAGCGGCTCCTTGTAGTCCCAGTACATCTGATAGACGCTCGTCTTCTGCGCCGCCTCGTCCCCGACCCCGGTCACGACGAAGAGCCCGCTCTTCATGTAGAACGACCGGACGTCCGCGCGGTTTTCAGGGTCCTGCGCGACGCGCTCCGCGATGATATCGATTGCCCCCTGGATCGCCTCCTCGGCGCTATGGACCGAGAGCTCGGCGTTCTCCTCGTCGACGCGCACATAGCCGGCGGCAGCCTCGTCGACCTTGGCCTTGTCGGCCTTTTCCATGAGGTCGGCGAGCGGCTCGAGCCCACGCTCTATCGCGAGCATCCCGCGGGTTTTCTTTTTCTTCTTGAAGGGCGCCCAGAGATCCTCGAGCTCGGTCAGGGTTTGCGCCTTCATCACGTTCGTATACAGACCCTCCGAAAGCTTACCCTGCGCGAAGATCCCCTTCACGATCTCCAGGCGCCTCGTCTCGAGGTTCTGATAGCTCTTGAACAGGTGATCGCAGTCGCGCACCTGCACCTCGTCAAGGGAACCGTGTCGCTCCTTTCGGTACCGCGAGATGAAGGGAATGGTGCATCCTTCCGCGACAAGGGACACGACAGCCGAAACCTGGGACGGCTGGATCTTTAACTCATCCGCGATCCTCTTGAGAATCGCAACCTCATTGACCGCGAGGCCATCAATCTGTTCCTGGGTAAATTCCATAGGGCGTCATGATACCCGAAAACCGCCCCTCGGGCAACACGAATTCGGCGCTCTCAATAGTGTTGGTAACAAAAACTCCATTCCCGCCACCAACAGAATTGAGAGCAGAAGGAACAAGGTCGAGGCAGGTTGAGGGACGTATACGACCGGGCCACCCTCACAGCCGTTCGAAGGGGGAAGGCCGAGGGGCGAGTGGGCCAGCACCGTCTTGAATGGATCTGAACGGTTGTAAAAAAGGCGGCCTGCCTTTCGACAGGCCGCCAATAGGCTTAATCGCTTCACTTATTACGGTAAGGTACTGGAATCGATAATATCACTGCCTATGTTCCCGGTGAATATCGTACTCGCAAGACCATTTACATCGGTGAGTCCCGTGCCTGGATAATAGAGTCCGCCGCCGTTTCCTGTCGTTGCCGTACAAAGCGTTACGGTCCCCCCATTCAGAGTAAGGGTACCATTGGATTCTATATAAATCCCACCACCATTATTCGCTGTACAACCGGAGATCATCGCTGCGCCGCTCAGGGTCATGGAGCCGTTTTCCGCGATAAAGACGCCGCCCCCATTGGTGGTCGACGAGCAGCCTACTATCGAGCCGCCGGACATGGCGAATTGCGCATATCCTAAACTATTCTGATAGCCAATTAGGATAATAGTGCCCGATCCGTTACCGGTACAGTTGCTGATCGTTCCGCCGGTCATGACAAAGGTAGCGGTTCCGGCTGTCTCGGCCTGAACCCGTATCGTTCCCTGCAGTCCGCTGCAATTATCGATTGTCCCGCCGCTCATGTAACACGCTGACCCTACGCGGAACAGAATCGCCCCGCCCAAACCACTATCGTTTCGGGCCTTGATGATCCTTGTTCCGTCCATGATAAACAGAAAACCGGAAGCATCGATCTTGGGTACGTTGTAATTCAACAGCTCAAAATCGATCTCGATGTTTCTCAACGACAGGGATGAATCAGCTGCAAGGGCAACGGGACTTTCACTGGTATTTGAGAAGCTAGTCGTCAGGGTATACACGCTCGAGCCATAAGACTCGAGGGTAACCGAAGCGCAGTTGACGGCGAACCGCGAGGGCAGGTCAACGTCGCCGATCAGCTTAACGTCGTACTCGTTCTCATTGGACAGGGCGAAACGCTCGAGCAGGCTTGAAAGCGCGCAGGGCTGATCCGGCCTGAGCCCGCCTCCAACTCCATTCTGATCGACAAAGTAGGAATAATTCTCTTTTAACGCAAAATCTTCAACGGTAAGCGGGCAGGTTGCCGAAGCTCCAAGAACGGGAACCCCGACATATGCAGGGGAAAGAACCATGTCGCCGTAGTTCGGAACTATGCTTGCAAACCCTCCGGGTGCGTCGCTATACGAACTGACGTCCGCATAGGTTCCGTCGATATCGATGAACGCGGTAATGTAATACGCGCCGTCGGCGAAAGTCATGACCGTGGAACCTCCCGTTGCATAGGCGAGGCCGGAACCTGAACCGGACGAGTCGAGCATGATCATACCAGTGGCAACGGGACTTGTAACGGGATCGCCGACCGGTATCATGGTCGGGTCTTCGATCAACTCCGTAAAAGAGGATATCGGGTATACCGCGTAGAACATCCGCATCCCCTCATAGTCCGCGTTCCCCGCGAAGGAGACGGTCAGGGTCTGGGTCACGGGCGTTACCGGGGGCACCTCATTGACGGTCTCGGAGGCCTCGAAGCCCAGTCTCAACTGAGCGGTCTGATACTCGATGTAGCAATAGAAGTCCGTGCCCTCGGTCGAATACGGTACCGTATACGCCGCGGTGAGGGTCCTCGTCTCGCTTACGGTGCCGACAGTGCCAAAGTCCCTGACGAACGCGCCTTCCTCGCTGAAGAGCATGCACCGCCCGATCTCATTGGTGGCGCCCTCGGGGTAGATGTTGACGCTCAGGCTGTTGATGGTATAGCCCTCGGTCGGGTTGACCCCCTCAAGGGCGATGAACCGCCGCTCCAGGACGGCGGGGTTTCCCGTACGGTCAAAGGTCTCTTCCCCGTTCCAGATGTTCACCGTACTGTCGCCCGTTATCGGAAGAAGGGTCACGGTAAGGAAGTTCTTCTTTCCCTCGACGATCGTTACGTTATCGACCATCTCGCCCGAGGCCCAGCCACTGAGCAGAAGGTCAAAAGGCGTCGGGCCTTCCATCTCGCCGGAGCTGTCGGTTATCAGGTTGAATTCGTCGTCGGGAAGGCCCATCAATTCGGTGAAGGTACGGGTAGCGCCCTTTACCTCGACCGTCAGGCCCTCGAGGGGCTTCGTCGCGTAGAGGACGCCGATACCGGCGTACGTACCGGCGGGTATCGCCGTCGTGGTGAAGGTCTCCCCGGTGTCGATCCTGAATGGGCCGTAGAAGGGGCCGGAGGAGCCGACCGGGCCGCCTATCGTGCGGAAGTAAAGGTAGCCGTAATCCGGCGCGACGAGCCGACTCCCGGATACCGCGGGCGAGTCCTCGGCGAAGGAGGAGGCGGGCGGAACGAGGGCTCCGATCTTGAGCTCGAGCGACGCCTTCCTCGCCGTGTCGTTCGATGCCGGGTCGAGACCCAGGGAGCATGCTCCGACGGCAAGCAGTACGATGACGGCACAGGCCGTCCGGGCGGTCAGGGCCGCGAGATGCACGTTAGTCTTCATGGCAAAACCTCTTCAAAAAAGTATAGCAAGTATAGCCCGGTTTTTCCATTTTTGGGGATAAAAAAAGGCGGCCTGTCTTTCGACAGGCCGCCAAATTCGGACCGAAGCCCGATTCACGAATCCTTACAGTTCAGGATAGATATCCTCCGGACTATTATCGTGAATGATAGCGCTCGCGTTCCCGTTCGTGTCAAGGAAGGAGCCATTGTGGTATAGCCCGCCACCCGTTCCGGCCGAACATAGCGTCACGTTTCCGGACTCAAGGATCAAGTGACCATCGGAGCTCATGAATATTCCGCCACCATACACGCCCGTAGTACAGCTCTGGATGGTTCCGCCGCTCAGGGTCATATACCCGTATATGTCGATATAAACGCCCCCGCCGTTATCGGACGATGAACAATTGCTGATCGTTCCTCCCGACATTACGAAGTTGGCGCTCGAGTAATACGCCATATCGCCGCGAACATACACGGTTCCATAGCCATTGTTAACACAATTGGTAATCGTCCCCCCGGACATCGTGAAAGACGGAATATCCTCGCCTGATGCAACGATACCAATTACGCCCTGTGAACCGCGGCAGTTTTCTATCAATCCTCCGGACATTTCGCCGGACCCCGTTCCATTGATCATTATCACGGAACCTTCACCGTTCTGAGCTCCCAGAATCTGCGTACCGACCATGATGTACAGCTCGCCGTACACGTCGATCCACGGTTCATATCGTGGCATAGTCGTACTGATCGAGATGTTCCTCAGACTCAGGCTCGATCCGCTGGAAACGTACAAGGGACTTCCGGACGTACTGCTTGATCCCAGGCCGTACGCGCTCGTCCCGTGAGACCTCAGGTCAACCGAGGCGCAGTTGACCCTGATCTGGTCGAAAAGATCGACGGCGCCCGTCAGGTAGACCTCGTACTGATTGGGGCCGGTAACGCCCAATTCCGAAAGCAGGCCGGATAGCGAGCGGGAACGGTCGGGACGGTCGCCGGCCCCGGTTCCGCCCTGGTTGACGAAGTAGACATACGGGACCTTGGCCGTCAGCGCGGACGGGCTTAGCCCAAAAACGCTCGGCGCATTGGCAAAGATAACCGCGGTATACCGATTTGTCGTCATCATGTCGTTACGGTTCGGGATGATATCCTGAAGGCCCCCCGGCAAATCCGAGATGCTGCCGATATCGGAATAGGTCCCGTCCATATCTATGAAGGCCGACACATAATAGGTTCCGTTGGCGAAATCCATCGCCGTCGTACCGCCGGTCACCATGGCCAGGCTGTTACAGTAACCGCTCGAGTCGAGCGTGATCATGCCCGCGGACACGGGCGCGCCGGTCGGGTCCCCGTCAAGATTGGGGACCAGGGCCGCCGGATACACCGAGTAGAAGAGCCGTCTGCTCGCGTACGCGGAATTGCCCATAAAGGTCATGGTCATGTTTTGGTATGTCGGGGTTACCGGGGGAATGACAGGGGGTTCCTCGACAAGAACCTCTGAGGCGCCGAAGGTCAGGCTCAACATGGAGGTTCGATACTCGACGAAAAGGAAGAAACTCGCGCCCTCCGCAGAATACGGTATTGCGTAGTCAGCTTCGAAGGTTTTGACATCGGTTATAACGCCGGTCGCCCCGAAGTCCCGAACAAGGACCCCGGCCTCGGTGAAAAGCATGCACCGCCCGATGTAGGTTTCCGCCCCTTCGGGATGGACGGAGACGCTCACGCTTTCTATCGCGTATCCGGGCGTCGGGATGATGCCCTCGAGGGAGATGAACCTCCGCTCGATAACGGCCGGGTCTCCAACCTTGTCATAGAAGTTCACCCCTTCCCAAAAACGAACCTCGTTGTCGCCGGTAACGGGTCGAAGGGTTACGGTAAGGGTATTCGTCTTGCCGCTCGCGATCGTCACGCCTTCGACCATTTCCCCCGAGGCCCAGCCATCGATCAGGAGGTCGAGAACTTTGTCGCCATCCTCTTCCTCCCCGTCGTCCGTCAGTTCGATAAAAGCGGCGTCCGGAAGACTCATCAACTGAGGGAACGTGAGGGTTATGCCGTCGACCACTATCGAAAGGTCGTCCAAGGGCTTCGTCGCGTACAGAACCCCGATTCCCGCGTAGGTGCCGGCGGGAATCGCCGTGGTCGTGAAGGTCTTGCCGGTATCGATCCTGAATGGGCCATAGAATGGGCCCGAGGAGCCCGTCGGGCCCCCGATCGTACGCAGATATAGGTAGCCGTAATCGGGCGCGACGACCCGTCCCCCGCTCACCCGGGGGCTGTCCTTCGCGAAGGATTCGGCGGGCGGTAAAAGCGCGCCTATCTTGAGTTGGAGCGAAGTCTTACTGGTAGCGTCATTCGAGGCAGGATCAAGACCCATGGAGCATGCCGCGAGGGCAAGCAATACGGTAAGGGCGGCGAGGGCCGAGAAAAAAACGTTTTTCTTCATGGCGATACCTCACAGGCCAATTATACCGTTTACATTGTAAATTATCCAGCTTATTCGTCGGATTACACACAGAAAATGCCTTCATCCTCGGGGCTGATAAGGCCAAAAAAACAGCCTGTCGCAAGACAGGCCGTACACATACAGATCAATGGCGATTACGGTCAAGGCCCAATATAATATTGGTACTCCAAATTTCCCGTAAAGATACTATCCACGAGTGCATTCGTATCAATGACAGAACTTGCGGACAGGGCATACAAGCCACCGTATTGATTTTCAGGCACTCTGCACCGGGTTACGAGCCCGTTAACCAGGGTAAGGGTACCCAGATCATAGACATAGATACCGCCCGCCTGACTTTCAGCCAGGCAATCATCGATCGTTCCGCCGGACAGGGTCATTGCTCCATAGGCTCGTATATAAACCCCACCCCCATTGTTTAATGCCGAGCATCCAATAATCGTTCCTCCGGAGAAGGTCATATTGCCGCCCGAGGAGACATACACCCCGCCCCCGTCGCCGGACGGCGAGTCACAATCACTGATAGTCCCTCCCGACATAATAAAGGAAGCGATATTGCCCGTTCCATTATTACCCTCGACATAAACACCGCCACCGCCATTATTTCCGGAGCAGCCATTGATAATTCCGCCGCTCATGGTAAACACGGTTTGCAGGCTATCCTCCCTTACCGTGACGGCCCCATATGGCCCCGAACAGTTTTCGATCAATCCGCCGGTCATAGAGCCGGTTGACCCGTCGGCGAAAAGGATGGCTCCGGACGACTCCTCGACGGCAATCGAATTTCGTATAATCGTCCCGTCGGCAACGACGAGCGAGCCCAAAACCGCAATTGTGGACGACATCCTTGGGGTATTTCCCGAATCGATAATGACATCATGCAGTACCAGGGATGATCCGGCGGAAACCTGTATCATCGTGTCGGCGCAGGCATTGGTCAGTGTATAGGCTTCCGTGCCGAAGCACCCGATAGTAACCTTGGCGCAGTTAAAGGTTATCATGCTCTCGACGGTCACGCCGCTGACGAGATATATCTCGTACGGCGTAGTATCCGAGGAAACGAATCTGTTACCCAAGCCCGCGAGCGAGTGTGGCGCGCCGTACATATCTCCGTCTCCCGCCCCGTCAGCGTTCACGAAGTATACATATTCGTTCTTGGTGGTAAACCCGACCGGCGTCAGGGGGCAGGTCGCGGGGGCGCCAGCGAACGTTACCGGCACAAACTCGGGATTGGAAATCAAGTCGTGGTGGTTCGGGATAACGGAGGACGGTCCGCCCGGCATGGTCGTAAAGTCGGTGACCTCATTGAAGGTTCCATCCATGTCGATGAAGGCGGTAACGGAGTAGCTGCCGTTGGGGAATTCCAGCGTCTCACCGGTCTCCATCGAGGTCGCAAGGGTCGATCCCGTCCCGGATCCATCCAGAGTAAGCGCGCCGGCGGAAACGGGCGCTTCGTCGGGTTTCGTCACGGGATTCCCGTCCGCATCGATGAACGCAGAGGCACTGTACACCCTGTAGAAAACCTGTCTCCCGTTGTGAGCCGAATTCCCGGTAAAGGATATGGTCAGGGTCTGGGGTACGGGCGTTACCGGGGGCGTTACGGGCGGGGTTACCGGAGGCGTCACATTGACGGTCTCGGCGGCCTCGAAGCCCAATCTCAACTGCGAGGTCTGATACTCGATGTAGCAATAGAAGCCCGTGCCCTCGGTCGAATACGGTACCGTATACGCCGCGGTAAGGGTCCTCGTCTCGCTTACGGTGCCGACGGTGCCAAAGTCCCTGACGAGCGCGCCCTTGTCGCTGAAGAGCATGCACCGACCGATCTCGGTGGTGGCTCCCTCGGGGTAGATGTTGACGCTCAGGCTGTTGATGGTATAGCCCTCGGTCGGGTTGACCCCCTCAAGGGCGATAAACCGCCGCTCCATGGCGGCGGGGTTTCCCGTACGGTCAAAGGTCTCTTCCCCGTTCCAGACGTTCACCGTACTGTCGCCCGTTATCGGAAGAAGGGTCACGGTAAGGGCGTTCTTCTTGCCCTCGACGATCGTTACGTTATCGACCATCTCGCCCGAGGCCCAGCCGCCGAGCAGAAGATCAAAAGGCGTCGGGCCTTCCATCTCGCCGGAGCTGTCGGTTATCAGGTTGAATTCGTCGTCGGGAAGGCCCATCAATTCGGTGAAGGTATGGGTAACGCCCTTTATCTCGACCGTCAGGCCCTCGAGGGGCTTCGTCGCGTAGAGTACGCCGATGCCGGTGTACGTACCGGCGGGTATCGCCGTCGTCGTGAAAGTCTCCCCGGTGTCGAGCCTGAATGGGCCGTAGAAGGGGCCGGAGGAGCCGACCGGGCCGCCTATCGTGCGGAAGTAGAGGTAGCCGTAATCCGGCGCGACGAGGCGACTCCCGGATACGGCGGGCGAGTCCTCGCCGAAGGAGGCGGCGGGCGGGACGAGGGCTCCGATCTTGAGCTCGAGCGACGCCTTCCTCGCCGTGTCGTTCGACGCCGGGTCGAGGCCCAGGGAGCATGATCCGACGGCAAGGGACACAATGACCGCGGCAATGGCGACAAGGGAATACGGGGCCGCGAGACGCAGGATTGTCTTCATGGCTATACCTCTTGAACCCCAGTATACCGGCAACATTGTAAATTATCCAGTTTTTTCAGAAATAGAAGAAGGGGAACCCCCGATTCCCGACGGACTTGTACTCGAAATAGAGCCAGGAATCCCCCGTCGCCGGAAGGTTGAATAATATAGATTCCGGCGCGTCGGTCCCTATCTCCTTATTGAAGGTCTTCGTCTCAAGCCGGGCTCCGTTGGCCCCGTACAGGGAGATGGTCCCGGCATACACGATCCCCTCCCCGTCCAGGTTGGAAAGCATGATATAGAGGCTTTGCGCCCCCGCCGAATCGAGCTTTATAAAGTGCTTGCGGACCGCGCCGCCCGAGTCGGGGCACATGAGGATGTCGTCGGAGGTCGCGGAAAAGACCTTCGAGGAAAGAGGGATGAGGACGGCCTCGAGAACGAGCTTTCGTCCCCGCTTTGCCTCTATGTCGGCGAAAAGCGCCACCGCGCCGCTGTCGTCGAGGAGGGTCCCCGCGACCTCGGGAGCCGCCATAGCCTTCCAGAATTCAGCCGGATCGGAAAGGGGCGCGGGAAGGGACCCAGGCCCCGGGGAATCCGGGATGGCGGCGGGAAGATAGTAGAGGGCCAGGCGCTCGTACGCGCCGGCGGGGAATTCGGGTATCTGGAGGGGAGAGCCGGGTATAACCGCGTAGGGGCCAAGGACGCCGCTACCGGTATGGATATACACGACGCCGCCCGCGGGGACCGCCGGAGGCGGCACCTTGTTGTCGAACCCGGCGTCGTTCAGGGCGGGAACCTCGCCCGGCAGGGAGTTAAAGCGAATCTCGATGCCCGCCTCACGGCCGCATGAACCGGCCAACAGCACAAACGCGAGCGACGCGAAAGCCGCCAGGGCCCGACCGATCCGCCTTTTATTTCCGACGCGCGCTTCCCCAAGACCGGGGCAATTCAAACGACCGATATCCATGTATATCCCCCACAATTCAAGTTTCCGAAGTATAGCAAAAACGGGCGCGGTTTGGAAGTTGCGCCCGGCGCGTCCCGGAGTCGCGCAATCGACAAGGCCCGGGAAACCGGATAGAATATCCCATCACGCTACCGCAAGGAGGTTCACGATGCCCGTAAAAATACCGGCGACACTGCCCGCCGCGAGAACCCTTACCGAAGAGAACATTTTCGTGATGGACGACGCTCGCGCCATGATGCAGGACATCCGCCCGCTCAAGATAGCCATCCTGAACCTGATGCCCACCAAGGAGGTGACGGAAACCCAGCTCCTCAGGCTGCTCGGAAACACGCCCCTCCAGATCGAGATCACCCTCCTCACCATGGCCTCCCACGAGTCGGCCAACACGAGCAGGGAATACCTGGAGGCCTTCTACCGAACCTTCGACAGCGTGAAGGACCAGAAGTTCGACGGTCTCATCATAACCGGCGCCCCGGTGGAAAACCTTCCCTTCGAGGAGGTCGATTACTGGGAGGAACTGGTCCGGATCATGGACTGGAGCAGGACGCACGTATTCAGCACCCTCAACATCTGCTGGGGCGCCCAGGCCGCTCTCTATCATCAGTTCGGGATCGACAAGCACAGGCTCGAGGACAAGGCCTTCGGGATATTCGAGCACCGCGTGCTCAACCCGCGCCACAAGCTCGTGCGCGGCTTCGACGATGCGTTCAGGGCCCCGCATAGCCGCCACACGACGATACACAAGGAAGACATCATCCGCATACCGGAGCTCGAGATCCTGGCCGAGTCGGTCGAGGCCGGCGTCTTCCTGATCGCGAGCCGGGACGGGAGGTCCATCTACGTCTCGGGCCACGCCGAGTACGACGCGGACACCCTGTCGCGCGAGTACAACCGGGACGTATCGAAAGGGCTCAAGATCGACGTGCCGAAGAACTACTACCCGGATAACAATCCCGAGCACGTGCCGTCGGTCAGCTGGCGCGCGCACGCGAACCTGCTGTTCGTGAACTGGCTCAACTACTTCGTCTACCAGGAAACACCGTTCGACATCGAGGATATCGGCTGACGGGCAGGCGACCGGCGTAATCGAAGTTCGCCGATCGTGATTCGTTCGCCTGAGGGGGCTCCGAAGAAAATACTTCGCTCCCCGTTATTCTTCCTGCCTCTTCTAGAAAAATATCAGCTTCGCCATTAACGCGAGGCCGCCCGCTATCGCGGCCAGCCTGAAAACTATCGAGACGACGTTCGAGACGTTCGTGTAGCCGCGCTTTCCGAGGACCCTGTGCAGGTCGCGGAAGAGGTGCAGCTGCTCGTTGTGGAGGCCGCTCTTCATCGACGGGAAGGCGCGAAGAAGCCTGACCATCTGGCGCGAGCGCTCGACGAGGGGCTCGAGCCGTGCGGCGAGTCGGCGATTGGCCTCCGAGTTGTCGGCCTCGATCCGCCTTCTCAGGGCGGCAAGGCTTCCCGCGAGGTCATGCTCGTTGAACCACTCGCCAACCCCGATCGATTCGCGGACGCCCGCCATGAACTCCTCGAGGGACAGGAGCTTCGCCTCGAAGTCGACGAGGTTGCGGAGGGTAAAGCAGAGGTCGACCAGCATGGTCAGGGCCATGGCCGTCGCCGTGGCGGAAAGGTACGCGTCGGGAAGAAGGCCGACGAGGGCCAGTATGAACGGGTGGAGAATCCGCACGCCGGCGACGCCCATCAGGCCGAACAGGACCGAGTTGAACAGGCACACGCGGCCGTGCAGGTTGAAGCGCATGTCCGAATAGTCCCACCACTTGGTCTGGAACGAGGTTTCCAAAAACCAGGCCGTCGCGTACTCGAGGGTCGAGGTAACGAGGACGGACATGAGGAAGAGAAGGGGAACGTTTTCCCTGAAGGGCTGAAGGAAGGAGACGACGAGAAGGGCGCCGAAGCCGTAGATCGGGCACACGGGCCCGTGCAAAAAGCCCCGGTTCACGAACCGGCGCTCTATCGCGGAACAATAGACGACTTCGCAAACCCAGCCGATGAAGCTGTAGACGGAAAAAACGACGAAAACCCAGGACAGGGACATAGGATTACCTCCCGACACAATCACTTACGAATATACCCACGGGGCCATACGGGACAAGGGCCGCCATATCTGCTATAGTCGCCCCATGAAGCAGAACGAGCCGTTTTCCGTAGTATATCAGGACGAGCACATCGTCGTACTCAATAAATCCTCGGGACTCCTCGTCGCCGCGGACCGATGGGACCCGGACGCCCCGCGCCTCGACCTCCTCGCCACGAAGGCCCTCTGCTCGGGCGACGAGCGGCTCTATGCCGTGCACAGGATCGACAAGGACACCTCGGGGCTCGTCATCTACGCGAAGACGGACTCGGCACACCGGACGCTCAGCATGGCCTTCGAGAACCGCGAGGTTCACAAGACGTACCATTGCCTGGTGTACGGACGGCCGGACTGGAACGAAACGACCGTCGACGTGCCCCTCCGGGCGGACGGCGACGCGAGGCACCGAACGGTCAGGGATCGCCATCACGGAAAGGATTCGACGACCCGCTTCACCTTCCTCGGCCCCTGCGGGCCCTACGGCTGGATAGAGGCGATGCCGATCACCGGGCGCACCCACCAGATCAGGGTGCATCTCCAGCTTTCGGGCCTGACGATAGCCTGCGACCCACTCTACGGGAACGGGGAGCCGCTCCTCCTCTCGAAGATCAAGCGGTCCTGGCACGGGGACGCGTACGCGGAGAAGCCCCTGCTCGACCGCCTTGCCCTGCACGCCTGGAAGATGTCGCTCGCCCACCCCGCGACCGGGGAAACGATAGAGTTTACCGCTCCCTACCCGAAGGATCTCGATACGACCAGGAAACAACTGGCCAAGATATTCAAGACGGACCCGCTCGCGGGTTAGATCCCCGCGCGCAGTTTGGCTCCCCGCGCGGTCGCGGGTTAGCTCCCCGCTCGGTCAAGATTCTCGTCCTATTTCAACCTGATCAGTATCGCGTCCGTCTTGGGATCGCGCTCGGGCCGTTTCCGGTCGGGCCGTGGAACCTCTATGCATGAACCAGAGTTGCACGTCGCGAGATAATCCGCGGCCTGATAGGTCCCGCATACCAGAACCATGCCAATCTCAGAACAGCCGTAGCGACCCGTGTAAAAATCAGGAAGCCTGATCGGGTCGGAGACGATGCGTACCTTGAGTCCGGTAAAAAGGCCAGCCATGCGGGATACCATCGAAAGAGACTCCACTGCGTCGGCTTCCGTCGGGGCCACATGGGTGACTCTGCTTGCGGGGGCGTCCCCGGTCGCGGCATCGGGGGCTTGGCCGGTCGCGGCATCGGTAGCCAGTTCCGACACCGATCCGGGTTCCGCTTGGGCTTCCGCCCCGGAAGTCCCGGCGACGGGCTCCGTCGGCGGTTCCGTCGGCTGCTCGGTTGGTTGTTCCGCCGCGCTCGACGCGACTCGCGAGGCAAGGATGAAGGAAAGGGCGGCGCGATCCTTTGAAAGGCCCGCTTCCTCCGACAGTTTGTGAAGGCGGGCCGGGGCCGGGGCCGTATCGAACACGAAGTGGCACCACTTCCCGTGCCTGAGCCCGGGGAAGGGGCAAGGACCGTCGTGCGGGCATGGGGACAGGGGCGCGAAGTCGAGCCTGATGAGGGCGTCGCGCAACAGCGAGATGAAGCGGGCGGACCGCGGAACGCCGGGCTCGACCACCAGGATCGAGGAGGTCTCGTCGGCGTAGCTGACGAGATCGCGGGCTTGCCGCTTTGCCTGGGCCTCGAGCGGTTCGGGATTATCCTGGAACAGTTCGTTGAACATATTGGCGCTCGCCACGAGCCGAACCTTTCTCCTCAGCGAAGTCCCGCACTCGCCCTTTACCCGGACGATCTTCCATGGCTCTCCCCCGGTTTTGGCGACAAGGTGGAGGAACATCTCCTCCCCCGCGGCGAGTGCTCCCTGCGAGATATCCATGCAGTACCAGGAGAGCTTCAGGGCCCGAAGGTCGGGTCTCGCCATCCAGAGGGCTATCGGCAGGGTAAGGGGACCCGAGCCGAGGTCGACCAGCGCGTCCCCGTGCTCGAGGGTCAGGGGCATGGCCGCGAAGAGCCGCGTAAGGCGGACGAGATTCCACCACATGAAATAATTAACGTAGGCCGACAGGGCCGCGGGCTCGTTCATGTACCCGACTCGGCGCTCTCCCCTCTCGTCTGTCAGCTCGTGCGAAAGGTCGCGGATCGCCTCGCCGAGCTGGAGGGCTTTCCGGCTGTCGAGGGGAAGGGTCGCCTTTACGAGTTCGGGAAACCACTCGAGCAGGGAGACGACCTCCGGGGATGCCGCCCCGAACACGGGATCGAAAACCGCCGAGGGGACGAAGGGCTCATAGGTCCTCGCGGGCCGGCCGCGGGGATCCGACTCGCGGCTTCCTCCGCCTGCGGGGCGTCCTGCTGCCGGCCTGTCGCGCCCTGTTGCGGGCCTGTCGCGTCCTGCTGCGGACCTATCGCGTCCTTCGGCGGGCCTATCGCGTCCCGCTGCGGGCCTGTCGCGTCCTGCTGCGGGCCTATCGCGCCTGAAACCGGGCTTGTCGTACGAATCGGTTTTCTCGGGACGAGCGCTTCCCTCGCGGCGGGCGCGGTCTTCCGGCGCGCGACGGGATGAATCCCTTTCGGCGCGCGGGCGACCGCGTTCCGCGCCTAGTCCGGGCTTGTCGCGCCAATCGGCGGAACCAGTCCCGGTACGGGGCCGACCGGATTCGCCCTCGGACCTGCGGCGGGGAGCCGACTCGTGGGGCCGTCCCGTCGGGGCGCGGCTCCTGCCGGGGGCGACACCGGAGGTCGCGCCCCCGGAGCCTTCCGCGCGGGGAGCGCGGCCGGAAGGCCGCCTGTCGGCGTCAAGGCCGCGGCGTTCCTGGTCGCGCGAGAAACCGGGCTTATCGGGCCCCTCGGAACGCGCTCGCCCCTTGCCGCCCGCGGAATGATCGTGCGTCGGCTTCTCGCCTTTCTTGCGGCGAGTGGTGATATCCTGATAAAAGGGCTTCTTTCCCTTCCCGTCCGTCTTCCCATCGTTGTCGTTCATCACTGTATCCTTTGTCCTTTTCATCGCCATGCGCGTCGCGGCGCCGGCCCTCAGTCAATCCCGTCTCCGGGAACATGGTTCTTTCGCAGAAGGGTATGAACCCTCATCAATTCGGATCGGACTTCCTCGAGCCTTCCCCGGGCATTCAGAAACTTGGGGTCGGTCAGCTCCGCCATCAGGCGTTCGCCGGCCCCCTCGAGCGTGTATTTACGGTCCTGTACAAGGTATTTTACCCGGGATATCAACTCGACGTCGCGGGCGCTGTAAAACCTTCGGCCCTGGTCGTCCTTTCGCGGCCGGATAAAGGGGATCACTTCCTCCCAGTAGCGGAGAACGTGGGCCTTGAGCCCCGTCAACCGTTCAACCTCTCCGATCGAAAACTCGGCCATTATGCCTCCGGTTTTACGTATGACGGAACGGTCAGCGTTCCCGTTCCTCCCATTTGCGCCGGCTTCCCTTCACCTCAAGCACGACCGGTATCTCCGCGAAGCCCAGGTCCTTTCGGATCCGGTTCCGGATATACGCGAGGTACGAGTCGGTAACGGCCTCGGGCCTGGTCGCGAAGACGAGAAACTTCACTGGATTCGCCTGGGTCTGCACGAGGTAGCGGATCTTGAATCTGTTGACGCGGCCCTGCGGAGGCGGGGACGCGACGGTCCAGTCGTTCAGCGCCATGTTGAGGGCCGAGGTGTCGATGCGCCGCGAAAGCTGCTCGTACAGCCGGCGCGCGGTCGACAGAAGGTCCTTGATGCCCGTCCCCCTCAGCGCGGAAAGCGACAGGATCGGGGCGTACTCCATCTGGCTGAACATGACGTTCATGTTTCGCACGGCGGCCTTGAAGGTCTTGCTGTCCTGGTCCATCATGTCCCATTTATTGAGCACGAAGATAACCCCGAGGCCCTCGGCGCTCGCGTGGGCGATGATCTTCTTGTCCTGGTCGGCGAGGCCTTCCTTCGCGTCGATCATGTGGAACACGATATCGGCTTCCTTCAGGGTCTTGATCGCGCGGTTCACGGAGTAATACTCGATGTCTTCCTTGACCCGCGCCTTGCGCCGGATGCCGGCCGTGTCGAGCACGCGGAATTTCTGGCCCTGCCAGACGAAGTCCCCCTCGATGACGTCGCGGGTCGTGCCGGCTATGTCGGAGACGATGGAGGCGTTGGTCCCGGTAAGGCGGTTCGCGAGCGTCGACTTGCCGGTGTTCGGCTTCCCGACGATGGCGACGCGGATGCATCTCTCGGCCTCGCCCTCCTCAACCTTCGAGAAGTCAAGCTTCCTCGTGAGGGCCTCGGCGAGTTCCGTTATATTGTCACCATGCTCGGCGCTGACGAAGAGAACCTCCTCGAAGCCGTACTGGAGGAAATTCCAGGCGTCGGACTCGCGCCTTCCCCCCTCGGTCTTGTTGACGGCGACGATCAATTTTTTGCGGAATGGCCGCAAGAGGGCGATGAACTCCTCGTCCTCCGCGGTCGCGGGGCCCGCCTCGAGAAGGAGCAGGATCTCGTCGGCCTTCTTGAGCGACGCGAGGGTCTTGTCGACGACGAGTTCGTCCATCGCGGCGGACTCGGTCCCCGGATCGCGGTCGAGCTTGAAGCCCCCCGTGTCCATGATCCGGACGGGCTTCCCGTTGATGAAGGCCGTGTCCTCGATGGGGTCGCGCGTTACGCCCGGCGTCGGGTCGGTGATCGCCCGGCGCTTGTGGAGGAAGCGATTGAACAGCGTCGACTTGCCGACGTTCGGCCGGCCGACGATGACGATCAGGGGCAGGTTACGGTAGGTTCTATCCTCGTCGAAGGCCCGTTCAGCGGGGGCATCCGCGAGGGCTTCCCCGGAGGCGCCTTCATCGCCCTCGCTTTCGCGGACGCTTCCCGAGGCCGGGCCGATCAGGGGATCGGACATATCATCCATGGATTTCTTACGCTTATTCATAGGTCTTTAACCGTTCCTGTACGAGCTTACGGATCTCGCGCGCCGCGGACAGCTCAAGAGCCGCGTTGGCCAATTCTTCGGCGTCGGCAAGCGACACCTTCCGGACAAGTTCTTTCACCGGGCCAATGAGGGCCGGTGCCATGCTGAAATTACGGAGTCCCATCCCCATGAGGAGGAACACCGCGGCGGGATCGCCCGCCATCTCGCCGCACATCGAAACGTCGGTGCGCTCCTTCAGGCCGGCCTCTATCGTCATCCTGACCATCCGGAGGACGGCCGGGTTATAGCAGTCATACAGATGCGCGACCCGGGAGTTCTCGCGGTCAACGGCCATCGTGTACTGGATCAGGTCGTTCGTCCCGATCGACATGAAGTCGGCCCTCTGGGCGAGCAGGTCCGCGCACACGGCCGCGGCCGGTATCTCTATCATGACCCCGGTCTTGAGCCGGCGGTTGAACGGCCGACCGGCCTTCGCGCATTCGGCCTTCGCCTCCTCCAAAACCTCGAGGACGGAATCCAGTTCCTCGACGCTCGAGATCATGGGGAACATGATCCTGAGATCGCCGAAGTGGCTCGCGCGAAGCATGGCGCGCAGCTGCGTCCTGAACATGTCCCGTCGGTCAAGGCAGTACCTGACGGCGCGCCAGCCAAGCAGGGGATTCTTCTCGGCGAGGTCCGCCTGCTCCCCGAGCATCTTGTCGCCGCCCGCGTCGAGGGTACGGATAACGACGGGGTCGCCCTTCATCCCCTCGACGGCCTCGCGATAGGCCTCGAACTGCGTCTCCTCGTCGGGCGGGATATCGGAGCCGAGAAAGAGAAACTCCGAGCGGAAAAGCCCGACCCCCGACGCTCCCTGCTTTTTCGCGGAAGCGGACTCCCCGGCGAGGGCGATATTGGCACGCAGGGTCAGGACGGTCCCGTCCCTGGTCTTCGCGGGGGACTTCGCCAGCGACAGGAGCTGTGCCTCCGTCTCGGAGCGCGTCCTGCCGCCCGAGAGGCGCGACCGGAAGGAGGCCACGAGGTCGGTTCCCGGATCGAGGAAGACGACGCCGTTCTCGGCGTCGAGTATGATCTCCTCGCCGTCGGCGATCTTGTCGATGATACCCCGAACGCCCATCACCGCCGGGATGCGCCAGGAACGGGCGAGGATCGCGACGTGGCTCGTCGCCCCGCCCTCCTCGAGAACGATGCCCGCGACACCAGAGTCCCTGATGGAGAGGGCCTCGGACGGCTTGAGATTCGAGGCGACGAGTATCGCCCCCGGCGGAATGAACCTGCTCGACGGGACGGGGCTTGCCGGGCCTCCGCCTTGCGGGGCGGAAGAGATGGCCTGACGGGACTGAAGAATGTGCCCCATGACGCGCCCGAAGGCGTCCTCGATATCGACCGCGCGCTCGGCAAGATAGCTGTCCCCGGTCGCCCGGAGAATCCCGGCGGACTCGTCGACGGCGTCCTTCATCACGGCCTCGACGTTAAGGAGTTTTTTGGAGAGCTCGTTTCGTATCTTCGGTATAAAGTCGGGATCGCCCAGCATCATGAGATAGGCCTCGAGAATCTCGGATTGCTCGCGGTTTCGCGAATCCCGGAGAAGGGTAATCTCCCGTTTCGAAACGTCCAGGGCCGACTCGAAAAGCCGCCATTCGGCGTCAACCTCGCCGGGAACTATCGGATACCGGGGAATTTCCGACAGTCCTTTTTCGACAAAGCGGAACGCGGGGCCTATTGCGATCCCGCGAGACGCCGACAACCCTTCTAGCTTTCTCACGATATCAAATATAGCCGAAAAAATCAGCCTTGCATACCAAGTGAAATCGGCGTATCATTGCCCCATGGCGGACAAAAAGAAGAAAACACCTGCATCCCTCGGCTGTCTGTTCTGGATAGCCTTCATCCTGCTCGTTCTGGTCCTGTTTTTCTTCAAGAGAGACAACATCAACACCGTCCTCGAAAAAACGAAGGCCATGGAATTCTTCGGCCACAAGAAAGAGGTCGTCGAACCCGAGGCGTCAAGCCCGGTAATCCCCAAGATAACGACGGCTGACGGGGAAACCCCGGCCGAGAAGCCCGCGGCCGACAAGGAAGCGAAACAGGAACCGTCCGCTGACGCCGAACCGGCTACCCCCGTAAAGCCAACCGCCGCTAAACCCGCGGTAAAACCGGCCGCCAAACCCGCGGCCGAAAAAACCGCGACCCCGGCCGCCGAAAAGCCTGAAGCGTCGAAGCCCGCCGCATCCGGAACGACGACGGCGAAAAGCGAGAGCGTAAAGCCGGCCAATCTCAGAAAAGCCACCCTCTTCTTCGTCTCCATCGACGCAGACGGAAGGGTTCTCCGCAAGGAAGTAGTCCGCGAGATCCCGCAGACGGATTCCCCCCTTTCCGACACCCTCGCGGCCCTCTTCAAGGGCGCGACGACGGCCGAAAGCGGCAAGGGTCTGCGCTCCCTCATCCCCCAGGGCACGCGGCTCCTCTCGGCAACCGTCAAGGACGGGGTGGCCACGATCAACCTGAGCGAGGAATTCCAGTTCAACCAGTACGGGATCGAGGGCTATCTCGGTCAGCTGTCCCAGGTGGTTTTCACGGCGACGACCTTCCCCACCGTCACCTCGGTACAGTTCCTGATCGAGGGACAGCGACGCGAGTACCTCGGGGCCGAGGGCGTCTGGATAGGCACGCCCCTTTCCCGGGAGAAATTCTGAACGGCTGACAAGATTGAGTAAACCAGGATAACAAGAAGAGGCAGAGGGCTCCACGGGGCGCGAAGCGCAACCAAAGGTTGCGCCCGTCCCTCTTCGGAGCCCCCTCAAACGAACGAAACACGATCGGCGCACTCCATTCCCGTCACGAAACCGGGTGCGCCGCCCGATAAAAACCAATCCGACAGACCCTTATCCTTGCCAGCCGGCTATTCTCGCGAGCACCCACCAAAAGGCGAATGCCTTGCGGTTCGCCGTAATATGCTGGTCGTTGTGATTACCGTACTCGACATCGCCTCCCGGGGAAGACCTGTTGTAATACCAGTCGACCCCGAGGACGTGGCTATTCTGCCAATCGGCGTAAAAATTCCCGCCATAGGTTTCGGAAGCGCCGTTGTCGTCCGTATCCTCGTAATAATGCCCGTCCATGGCGTGGGTATCGATCGAGTAATAATCGATGCACCAGTAACCGCGGTCGCGGCAGTAGTCGACGATCAGGTCAGCCTGGTTTTTCGGGGCACCCTCGCCGACGTTGTCGCCCTCGGCGTGGCCGGTCATGAAGATGAAGGTAACGGGTTCAGCGCGGGCCCTGCCCTCGCCGACCTTCGTTCCTCCTTCGCCGTATTCATTGATCAGGGTCTGCATCGAGTCGAGATAGGCCGCGACGTCGTGCCCGTTGATACTGCACCAGGACCACATCCAGATGTCGACGTCCGCGTTGGCGGGATCCTCGAGCCAGGCGCGGTTCTGATCGACCCACTGGGGCCAGGCGTGACTGATATCGGTCTGGGAAAGATCGGGCCAGTCGACGCTATTAAACGCGCCGTCCCGGAAGTAGAGGGCATGTTCCTCGTCGGAGGCGCTTACCGCGAAAAGGGCGTCGTCGCCGCTCTGAAAGCCGGGAAGGCCGAAAACCCCGTAGGAAACGTGGGTTCCATGACTGGTATGGGCGTAGGCGACCTCGAATTCATCGCGCGCCTCCTCAATATAACTGGCGGGGATTGACCGCAGGACGGACTCGAGGGCGACGCTATATCCGGCTATGGTTCCGCCGCTACCGCCGCCTCCGCCGCCATCGTCATCGGAACCCGATGAGCCGCAACCGGCGAAAAGTATGACGCAAGCCACGGCGACACAGAGTCGGGGGAGAATCTTTCCAGGGAAGAAGCGAATGGGCATACAACCTCCTCGGGACATCAGTCCCTCGTGAGGAGGACTATACAGCAGGCCGGGAAAAAATCAGGTGGTTTCGGGTATTTCGATCCGTTTTACGCCGACCGCGCGCCGGGTGGCGAGGTCCACGTCCACGATGAGCCCCCGAAGGGCGCCGGGCACGTCGGGCGCCTCCATGCGGTACAAGACCTGGGTGATGTTCCTCTTGATGGCGGACGCGGGATCGGAGCCAATCACGGAACGGTACGGGCCCGTCATCCCCAAATCGGTGATATACGCGGTACCGCCCTCGAGTATCCTCTCGTCCGCCGTCTGCACGTGGGTATGGGTTCCGGCGATCGCCGCAACCCTCCCCGCGAGCATCAAGGCCATCGCTTCCTTCTCCTGGGGAGACTCGGCGTGAAAGTCGATCAACACAAGGGGAGGATTGTCCTCGCCCTCCCAGGACGCGACGAGGGAACGGGCCATGCGGAAGGGGCAGTCGATGGGAACCATGTCTTCCCTTCCCTGGAGGTTGAGGACCGCGACGCGGGCGCCGTTTTTTTCGAGCAGGATCCAGCCCCTGCCGGGAAGCCGTTCCTCGCCGTCGCCGGAGGGAAAATTCGCCGGGCGCACGACCAGGGGAAGGGCGTCGAGGGCGGGCCAATAGTCGCGTTTTTCGAAGGAATGGTTGCCGCCGGTGATGACGTCGACGCCAGCGTCGAGGAGGGCCTTCGCGTCCGGCTCGGAGAGCCCTATGCCTGCGCTCGCGTTCTCGCCGTTCATGACGCACAGATCGATGCCCTCTTCCCGTAAAAAAGCCGGGAGCAAACGGGAGGCGCATCTCAGGCCTACGGACCCGAAAACGTCCCCTCCGAGAAAAATTCGCATGGTGTTATTCTTCATCTGTGTAAACGGCTGTCCTTAGGCTGTTGATGATGCCGGTTCTCCAGGGAACCATTCTGTCCTCGAGGGCGCGTACCGTCCGTTCGATGTCGTAGGCTATCCGGATAACCTTGAAGTCGACCTCGCCCCCCTCGATCGAAACTATCCCGAAGGACGCCCTGTTGTCCTGGTCGAGCGGCTTCCCGAGGCTTCCGGGGTTGAATATGCGGGCTTCCTTGACCTTCTGGTTTCTTGGAACGTGGGTATGCCCGCAGATATAGAGGATCTTCGAGGCGGTGTCTATCTTCGATTCGTCGAGGGTCTCCTCGTCCGAGCCGTGACGCCCATGAATCATGTCAAAGGCCCAACCGCCGGCGGTAAACCGGTGGCGGGTCTCGAGATTCCTGAGCCATTCGATGCTTTCGCGCGAAAGCTGATTCCTCGTCCATCGGCAATGAACGACCCCGTCGGGGGTCCCGAAATAAGGGTTGTGGTCGAGCGCGTGCTCGTTGATGATGTAGCGGTCGTGATTGCCGGAGAGAAAGACCTTGCCGGGGAAGGCGCGGAGAAGGCTGACCGTCTCTTCGGGAAACGGGCCAAGATTGACGTAGTCTCCGAGAAAATATACAGGCTCACGGGAAAGTCCGTTGTTCTCGAGGTAGGCGAAAAACGCTTCCAACGCGGGTTGGTTGGCATGGATGTCCGAAGCCAGTATGAATTTCATCAAGGTTCCACTATACCCTATATAAAAGGTATTTTCAATCAATGATTTTTTGGCCTGTCTTGCCTCGTCGGGCCCGGGAGAACTATAGTGGGGGGTATGCCGACCTTTTTGCTTTCCTGGCCGAAAAAAAGCCCACGCATAAGGCATTTCGCGGTCCCCGCGGCCTTCGCGATTCTGTTTCTGGCGCTTTTCCCCCTTTGCGGCTGTGCCCCCCCCAGATCGCGCGCCCTTGAATCGGTCCCGGCACGGGGACTCGAACCGACGAAACCACCCCTTCGCGTAATATCCCTTGCCCCATCCTGCACGGCAATCCTCGCCGGCCTCGGCAAGGCCGACGCCCTTATCGCGGTGGACAGCTGGTCCGCCGATCGCGCTGACGTCCCGGCGGGAATCCCGAGGTTCGACATGATGCGTCCCGACGCCGAGCGCCTCCTCGCGCTCGATCCGGACCTCTTGCTGGTTTCCACGATGACGCGGGAAGGCTCGGGGATCGATCCCTTCGCCCCGCTTTCCTCGGCCGGAATCACGGTCGAGTACCTGCCGACGAGCGCGAGCCTCGCGGACGTCAGGGCGGACATAGCGCGAATCGCGGGTCTCGTCGGCGCCGAGGACGGGGGAGATGCCCTTATCGCGAAGATGGACGCCGGGATCGCCGGGATCAGGTCGATAGCCGACGCGATCCCGAAAGAACGGCGCCGAACCGTCGTCTTCGAGCTTTCCCCGGCTCCCGCCATCTACAGCTTCGGATCAGGGGTCTACCTCGACGAAATCCTCGCCGCCGCCGGCGCGATCAACGCGCTGGGCGGGGAGAAGGGCTGGATCGCGGTCAGCGCCGAGACCCTCGTCGCCCTCGATCCGGACGTCATCCTGACGAACGTCGCCTTTCTCGATGACCCCGTCGCCGAGATTCGCTCCCGGCCAGGTTGGGCCGGGATCAAGGCCGTGCGCTCGGGACGGGTTTACCGGATCGGCAACGCGGCGAGCTCACAGCCGGCGCCGGACCTCGTGTTCGCGCTGAGGGAAATAGCGGAGGCGGTGTATCCTGAATACTTCAAGAAATAAGGCGGCCGTTCTCGGCGCCCTCGCCCTGTCGGTCGCGGCGGTTTTCCTCGCGATAGCCGCGGGCTCGGTCTTCGTCTCTCCCCGCGAGGTCATTTCCATCCTGGCGCGCGCGATCGCGGGACTCCCCTCGGAGGGCGGGGAATCCGCCCTCCGGGAGGGAATCATCCTGGACCTCAGGCTTCCCCGCGTCCTCCTCGCCTTCGTCTCGGGCGCGGCCCTGTCGGTAAGCGGGGCCGTCATGCAGTCGGTCCTGAAAAACCCCCTCGCGTCCCCCTTCACCCTCGGGGTCTCCTCCGGAGCCTCCCTCGGAGCGGGGCTCGCCATCCTTTTCGGCCTTACGGTCCTTCCCGCTGGCCTCGTGACCGTCCCCGCGGCGGGCTTCGTCGCGAGCGCCCTCACGATAGTCTTCCTGCTCCGCTTCTCGCGCGCGATCGACCCGCGCCTCGAGGGGAACACGGTTATCCTCGCGGGCATGGTCCTCTCGCTCTTCCTTAACGCCGCCCTTACCCTGTTTTCGGCCCTCTCGAAGGAGGGCATGAACCGGCTCCTCTTCTGGCAGATGGGCAGCTTCGCCCTCAAGGGAACCGGGCCGCTCGCCTGCGTTTCGGCCGTAACCCTCGCCGGGACCCTGGCCATCTACCGCTACCGACGAGAGCTCGACATCCTTACCTTCGGGGACGACGAGGCGGTTTCCCTCGGGGTAAGCGCGGGACGGACAAGGGCCGTGCTGATCGCGCTCGCCTCGGTAATGACGGGGACCGTCGTCTCCTTCGTCGGGGTGATCGGTTTCCTCGACCTTGCCGTGCCGCACGTCGCGAGAAAGGCCTTCGGGCCCGCGCACCGCGCGCTCATACCGCTATCGGCCCTTCTCGGCGGATCGCTCATGGTCCTCGCGGACCTTCTTGCAAGGACCCTGATACCGCCGCTCGACCTGCCCGTCGGGGCGATAACGGCGATACTGGGAACGCCCTTCTTCGCGCACGTCTATCTTTCGTCGAGGAGGCGGGACCGATGAGCGCTCCGGAAAATCTCGCCCGCTCCCGGATACTGGTCAAGGCCGAGGGTCTGTCGGCCGGGTACGGATCGGGACGGCGCGATATCGTCAGGGACATCGGCTTTACCCTGCGCGAGGGGGAACGCCTCTGCGTGATCGGGGCGAACGGCTGCGGGAAAACAACCCTCCTTCGGGTCCTCGCGGGGATACTGCCCTACCGGGGAAGTCTCGCCTTCGCCGCCCGGGACGTTGACGGGACACTCGCCTCCCCGGACGCGGATAGCCTCGTCGAGCGAAGTCTTCTCGGGCCGAAAGAGGCCGCGCGGACGACGGCCTTTCTCGCCCAGATATCCTCATCCTACTTCCCGTTCACGGTCGGCGAGACGGTCATGATGGGCCGCTATGCCCGAAGGCAGGGAGGCCTTTCGGGTCCATCGCCCGGGGACAGGGCCGCGGTTCGCGCGGCGATGGACGCGTGCGGGCTCTCCGATCTCGCGGACCGTCCCATCGCCCGGCTTTCCGGCGGTCAGCTCCAGAGAGCCTTCCTCGCCCGCGCCCTCGCGCAGGAGCCGTCAATCCTCCTCCTCGACGAGCCGACCAATCACCTGGACCTTTTCTACCAGATAGATCTCCTCGGCCGGATACGGGAGAGGATGGACTCGGGACTCGTCAAGGCGTCGATCGGGGTATTCCACGACCTTCTTCTCGCTCGCCGCTTCGCCACTTCCATGATCCTGCTCGACGGAGGGGAGATCGTCGCGTACGGAAGCCCCGACGAGGTACTGGAGAGCCCGGAGGCGAACCGGGTCTACCGCATGAATGTCGGGCAGACCCTCCGCGATCTTTTACAAAACGGCTGAAATCTGCTATTGTTTGCTCATGAACGTCACGGAGATCGTCGAAAACCTGCCCGCCCACGTCGTCTACGGCGCTCCGGGATACCAAAATCTGGAAATAGGGCGAATAATCGCCGGCGACCTCATGAGCGACATCCTCGTCACGGTCGAGACTGACGCCCTTCTGGTGACGAGCCTCGCGACCGAACAGGCGATCCGATGCGCCGACATGATCGGGGCTCCCGCCATCCTGCTCGTAAACGATAAACTTCCCGCGCCCGGGATGAAGGTTCTCGCCGAGGACTGCGGCATTACCCTCCTCGCGACCCCGATGCCGATGTATGAATCCTGCGTCGCCCTCGGGCGCTTTGCGGAATACGATGCGCCGGCATCCTGAGACGGCCGCCTCGATAGCGGCGTCGGTCTGTCCCGGCCTCGTGTCCGGCGTCCTCTCCTCGCCCAGACGAAGAAGCGAGGAAACAGACCCGGGGAAAACCCTCCCGGAGCGGATACGCGTCCGCCGCATCGCGGGGGGGAACGGGGACACGTTCCAACTTGAAAGCATCAAGGGCGCCCAGGCCTTCCACGAAAACATCGACGCCCCGGAACTCGAATCGCGCCTTGGGGAACTGCTCGGATCCGCGTATTCCCGTGGGGAGTTCGTCCTGACCGACGGAACGGTTCGGGTTCTCGCGAACCGCCGGGGAGAACTGACCGCGATCAGGCAGACGGCCGGTACGGAACGCGTCGCCGTAGAGGACGGCTTATCGCCGACCTGCGCGACAAGCGGGGCATGCGGCGCAGACGGCGCGGAAGGCGGACACAACCTGACGAAGAACTACATCCTCGCGGAAGGCGAGCCTATCCCCTTTCTGGTGGACCTCGGGGTAATGGGCGCCGACGGTCGCGTCATCCACGCGAAATACGACAAATTCAGGCAGATCAACCGCTTTCTCGAGTTTATCGCCGATGTCGTTCCCGAGCTCACGGCCCGCGAACCCGGCGAGGCGCGCGAGATTTCCATCGTGGATTTCGGGTGCGGGAAATCCTATCTTACCTTCGCCGTCTACCATTACCTTCACGTGATTCGAGGCCTACCCGTCCGGATCACCGGTCTTGACCTCAAGGCCGACGTGATCGCCCGGTGTTCCCTCCTTGCGGGGAAATACGGCTTCGAGGGCCTGACGTTCAGGCAGGGAGACATCGCCGGCTTTACCCCGGAGACCCCGCCCGACATGGTAATCAGCCTTCACGCGTGCGACACGGCGACGGATCTCGCCCTTGCCCAGGCCCTGCGCTGGAAAAGCCGCGTTATCCTCTCGGTTCCCTGCTGTCAGCACGAGCTCAATACCCTGCTCTCCCGGCCGTCCGACCCCGTCGTCAACTCAATCCCCAGTTCCAACGCCGGACCGGGCGCGAGCGTCGGGGCCGCGCGGGAGACGCTCGCCGGGGCCTTCAAGTTCGGCATCATTCGCGAACGCCTGGCGGCGCTTTTTACCGACGTACGGCGCGCGGAGATTCTCGAGTCCCGGGGCTACCGGGTCCAGATCCTGGAGTTCATCGACATGAGCCATACCCCGAAGAATCTCCTCATCCGGGCCGTACATCCTGTACGGGCCGTACATCCTGTACGGGCCGTACATCCTGTACGGGCCGCGAGCGCGGAGTCCCGGGCCGATATCCCGGCGGGCACATCGAGCGTTCTCGGGGACTTCCTCGGCGAACGGCTCGCCCTCGAGAGGCAACTCGAGCTCGGGCGGGAGCCCGAGGGCGATGACGCGCGGACGCGCGAACCAAACTGAGGAGAGAGCTCGAATGTCGAAGATACTGGTAGGCATGAGCGGCGGGGTGGACAGCTCCGTGGCGGCGAAGCTTCTGGTCGACCAGGGGCATGAGGTCGCCGGCGTAACGCTGAAACTCTTTTCAGGCGACGACGTCATCCTGCCTGAAGACGCGACGCGCACCTGTTGCTCGCTTACCGACATGCAGGACGCGAGATCGGTCGCCTGGCGGCTTGGCATCGAGCACTACGTCTTCAATTTCCGCGACCTCTTCGAGGAAAAGGTAATAGGCCGATTCATCAACTCCTACCTCGCGGGCGAAACCCCGAATCCCTGCATAGACTGCAATCGCTTCATCAAATTCGACAAGTTGATCGAGCGGGCGGTCCTGCTCGGTTACGACTACGTGGCCACGGGCCATTACGCGCGCATCGGCCGCGACGACGCGAGCGGCCGCTTCCTTCTCGAGCGGGGGAGAGACCGCTCGAAGGACCAAAGCTACGTCCTGTACCCGCTCAATCAATACCAGCTCGCGCACACCCTCTTCCCGCTCGGGGAACTCGACAAGACCGAGGTTCGCCGCATCGCGGAGGAGGCCGGCCTGACGAACGCGCGAAAGCCCGACAGCCAGGATATCTGCTTCGTCCCCGACGGGGATTACGCGGCCTTCCTCGAGCGCCGCGTTCCGGAGCGCGTCGGCGAGGGCGATTTTATCGATTCAAGCGGGAAAAAGATCGGCAGGCACAGGGGCGTTACCCGTTATACCATCGGCCAAAGGCGCGGGATCGCCGTGGCCTTCGGAAAGGCGATGTACGTCATCGGGAAGAACGCCCGCGACAACACCGTCACCCTCGGAGAGAACGACGAACTCCTCTCGTCCTCGCTGACGGCCCGCGACGTGAACCTGATATCGGTCGAGCGGATGGACGGGCCCATGAGGGTCACCGCGAAGATACGCTACAACCAGACGGAGCAGGGCGCCGTCGTGATCCCCGAGGGAGACGGTCGCGTCAGGGTCGACTTCGACGAACCCCAGCGCGCGGTCGCGCCGGGTCAGGCGGTCGTGTTCTTCTCGGGAGAGACGGTAGTTGGCGGGGGAACGATAGAGGGCTGAACGCCCGGGTCAACGCCGCGCTACTTGGACGCGTCCTTCACGGAGAGGTGGGAGAACACCAGCTCCTGATTCGCCGCCATCTGACGCAGGTCGTTCGCCGTTTCCGAGAGACCGGCCCCCTGCAGGCCAAGTTCGCCGACCGAGACGGAGATCTCGTCGAGGCGGTTCGCGCTCGTGTCGTTCATGCGGTCGATGGCGTCCATGTTCGCCTTCACGCTGACGCCCATACCGACGATGCCGTCCATGGATTTCTCGATCCGCGAGATCTCGTCGTTCGCGGCGGCTATCACCGAGGAGATAGACTCGAAGGAACGCTTCGTCGCCTGGGCCCGGTCGAGCGTCCCGGATACGTGTTCGGCCCCGGCCTCGCTCTCCCTCATGATCTCCTTCATGTTCTGCGTTATCTCTCCCACCATGCCCCGGATGCCCTCGGCCGTATGGCGCGAATTCTCCGCGAGGGAGCGAACCTCGCCCGCGACGACCGCGAAGGCCTTTCCGGCCGTACCGGCGCGGGCCGCCTGTATCGACGCGTTTATCGCGAGGACGTTCGTGCTTTCCGCCAACTGCTCGATGACGCCGGCGAATTCCTGAACCTGCGAAAGCCTGTCGTTGAAAACCCTCAACTCGGCCTCGATGCGGTCTATCATGTCCTTGAGGCTTTTCGTCTCGCCGTACATATCGTCGACGAGCCGCGAGCCCTCGACGGACTCACCGGTCATCTTCGCTACGAGGCCGCCGTATTCGCCGATCGAGTGCCGCGCGTCTGCTATCATGGAATTGAGGCCCTCGAGCTCCCGGTCGTTCGCGGCTACGCGCTGTTTCTGCTCGTGGATGTCGTCCTTGATCCCGGTGATCGCCGACCCGATCTGTATCGTCGCGCGGGAAGACTCCTCCGCCGAGGCCGCGAGGGACTGGCTGTTTTCCGCGAGCTGCCCGATGTTGTCTATCATGTTCATCACGATCTCGCGGAAGCTCGACGGCTCCGTGTTGAAGGTCGTCACGCGAAGCCCCGCGGACGAGGCGGCGTTGATCGTGTCCACGACGGCCGGGTCGACGACGACGGTCGCGAAGCCGTCGTATTTTTCGGAGACGAATCTCTCGATGACGGGATTGAATATCTCCGCGGAGCCGAAGTTACCCCACTCCCTGAAGACGTCGAGAATCTCGACGCTGACGCCGTAATCCGAAAGCAGTTTTTTGGCGGCCTCGGCCCCGCGACCAAGACCCTCGAAGAAGCCGGTGGAAAGGGGAAGTATCAACCCGAACCGGTACTTGCTGCCGCTCTTGTTCCGCTCGGGAAGGGCGAGTTGGGCCTTTTCCTCCTCCATCAGGACGCGGCGGTTTTGGGCGTCATCCCAGTACGCGCGGTAATTCGACGGGTCGATCGCGATCGGCTCCATGAACAGCTTCGGGGAAAGGGGGCGCCAGGAGGTCTCGCAGGCGTTATACAGGTGAACCAGGGCGTTATAGGCCTGGGCGAATGAGTTCTGCTCTATGAGGCAGGAGATACTGCCTTTCTTCAGGAGGTCGATGTTCTCGGGCATCGCGTCGAAGGCGACGACGCGCACTTCCTTGCGGCCGGCCTTCGCGATAGTCTCGACGACGCTCAATGGGGTATGTCCGTCGGTGATATAGATCAGGTCAAGGTCGCCGTGTTCCGCGAGAACCCTCCCGGTCACCTCGGCGGCCGTTTCGCGGTTGCCTCCGCTTTCATACACCTCGGCCAATCGTATCCCGGGATACTGCTCGGTGAGCAGGTTATTGCATCCCTTCATGCGCAGTACGTGATTGATCTGATTGTAGCCGGGGATGAGACAGACGACGGACCCATGCCCTCCCAGGAGCTCGCCGATGCGCTTCCCCGCGAGGGCGCCCTCGCGATAGCTGTTCGCCCCCGAAAAGCAGATGCGCCTGGAGGGAACCGCGGTGATCGCGTTGAAGTCCCCAAGGGCCGTCTGCAGGATCGAGCCGAGGACCTGACCCGGGGCGGACAGGGGAAGCGATGTATCCCCGGAGGCATGCGCCCGAAGATCCCCGGAGGCGAAGACCGATACGCAATTCCCCAGGGCTTTCGCGGACGCCGAAAGGGGGCCTTCGACGTCGAGCGACAAAACTCGCGCCGCCCTGTATTTGGCGTAGAGCCAAGCAAGCGCCGCAAGCAGCATAAGTATGACCGCGACGAGTAGTATTGTCATCAATCCAACTATAGGCGGCTTTCTCCAATAAATCAAATGGTATATAGTCGTTTCATGATATACGAACCCGCCATCATCGCCATGGACCTCGACGACACCCTCCTCCGCCAGGACCTTACGATCTCCGACAGGACGGTCCGGGTGCTCGGGGAATGCTCGGCTCGCGGGATCTCGATCATGTTAGCCTCCGGACGGTCGCCCGAGGCGATGTTCACCTACTCGCGCAGAATCGGCCTTGACCGCATGCCAAGCTACCTGATCTGCAACAACGGCTCCCAGACCATCCGTTCGGATACGGGCGAGATGGTTATAGAGCACAGGCTTCCCACGGACATCGCCATCGAGGCCTTCAGGCTCACCGTCGACGCGGGGCTTTCCTGCCATATCTACGAGAACGACGTCATCTACGTCTCGAAGGAAACCGAGTTCTCCGAGCGTGACCGGATGCTTTCGGGGCTTAAGCCCATCATCCCGGCCGACTACGAGGAACTTATCCGGAAGGGCGTGTACAAGCTGGTCATCCCGGGAGACCCCGAGTTCATCGTGCCCGTGGAGGCCGAGTTCAAGGTCCTGTTCAGGGACCGCGCCACCGTCTTCGTGAGCAAACCGTTTTTCCTGGAGGTCCTGCCCAAGGACGTCGGCAAGGGAGAGGCCCTCAGGGAGATAGCCGAGGGCATCCTGGGGGTAGGGCGCGACAGGGTAATGGCCTTTGGCGACAGCATGAACGACGAATCCCTGATCCGGTACGCGGGCCTGAGCGTGGCCATGAAGAACGGCCGGCCGGAGATCCTGCGCCTCGCGAGCGCCGTCACGGAAGAGACCAACGACGACGACGGGATAGCGGACTTCCTGGAACGCCACGTGTTGGCCGGCGAATCCTGTACGCCCGGCCCCTTATAGGTTATACTTCAGTCATGCTTTCAATCCCGATCAACCAGGATACTTCCCCGGAGGCGATGCTGGGCCTTCTGTTCAGGCTCAAGGTCGAGGACGTGATGACGCATCCCGTGCTGACCGCGCGCACCTCCGACACCCTCAGGCAGATCCAGCAAACGATGAAGAAAAACCACATCACCGGAGTGCCGATAACGGACGAGGGCAACGCCCTTCTCGGAATCATCTCGATGAACGACATCGTTAACGCCCTCGACAACGGCTGGATAAACGACCCGGCGGGACTTCACATGACGACGAACGTCATCGTGCTCCAGGAATCCATGTCCCTTTCATTCTGCCTCTCCTACTTCAATAAATTCCCGTACGGGAGGTTCCCCGTACTGGACCGCGATTCGCGCCTGACCGGCATCGTCACGGCCTCGGACGTAGCGTCGACCCTCCTCGTCGCCCTGAACAAGGAGGTCGAGCGCCTCGAGCAAACGGTCCCCGCGGGGCCGGGAACGGGCGGATCGGCGATCGAGGGCGAGAGAATCCTCGAGTTCAGGACGGAGCCCTTCAATTTCGGCATCGCCGGCCAGGCCTCGACGGAGATCAAGAAGATCCTCAAGGCCGCCGGGATAGACCCGTCGGTTACCAGAAGGATAGGGATCGCGAGCTACGAGCTCGAGATCAACCAGGTGGTGCATTCGGAGGGCGGGGTCATGCGCTACCGGATCAGCCCCGACTCCCTGATCATCGAGGCCGAGGACACCGGGCCCGGAATCCCGGACGTCGAGAAGGCGATGACCGAGGGCTTTTCGACGGCGACGGAAAAGGTCCGGTCGCTCGGGTTCGGCGCGGGCATGGGCCTGCCCAACACGAAGCGCGTCTCGGACGATTTCTTCATTGAGTCGAGCGCGGGGAGCGGAACCCTCGTGCGGGCGACCTTCAGGCTGAAAAAGGGCTGAAAGGGAAGGATATAGATGAAAACAAGCGAGCTTGCCGGGTTTCTCGGCGCGCGGTGCGTCCAGGACCGCTTCGAGGATCGAACGATCGCGGGCGCGTATACCTCGGACCTTCTCAGCGACGCGATAGCGCATGCCCCGGACGACGGGGTGCTCATCACCATCCAGGCGCACAAAAACACCGTCGCCGTCGGGAGCCTCAAGGACCTGTGCGCCATCGTCATCTGCAACAACCGCCCGATCCCGGACGACATGATCGAGGCCGCCCGCGACGAGGGAATCGCGCTCATACTGACGTCCGAAAGCCAGTTCGCGGTTTCGGGAAAGCTCTACCCCGTGCTTGGAACATGATCGTACGCGCCGACTTTCACCTTCATTCGTGCCTGTCTCCCTGCGGCGACCTGTCCATGTCCCCGAAAACGATCGCGCGGACCCTGGCCGAGCGGGACGTCCACATAGCCGCCCTGACCGACCATAATTCCGCGCTTAACTGCCCGGCCTTCGACGCGGCCTGCCGCGAATTCGACATAACGGCCCTCTTCGGCATCGAGGCGCAGGGGCAGGAGGAATGCCACATCCTTTGCCTGTTCGCCGAGCCGGAACCGGCCCTCGAACTCGGGAAGGAACTCTACGATTTGATGCCCCCGGTCATGAACGTCCCGGAGAAGATGGGAGACCAGGTCTACGTGGACGAGAACGAGGATATAGCGGGAGAGGTCGACAAGTACCTGATAACGAGCGCCGAAATCGGCATGGAGGATCTCTCGCGCAGGGTCCTGGAGCTCGGGGGCCTGGTGATACCGGCCCACGTCGACAGGCCGTCCTTCTCGCTCACCAGTCAGCTCGGATTTATCCCCGACGGCCCCTGGGACGCCCTCGAGGTGGTCAGGATGCCGGACCGAAGCCAGTACGTAAACGTCCTCGACACGCGCAACTATCCCCTGATAACCTCGAGCGACGCGCACTTCGTCGAGCATATCGGCCGAAGGGCCTTCGACCTCGACATCGGGGATGAGCCCCTGTGCAGGAAGGACGGGAGGGCAGACCTGAAAACGATCAGGGCCGCCCTTCTCAGGCGGCCCCGGTAACGAAAGGCGGAACGCGAATGCGCGCCACCCTGTTCGCTCATTTAGGCATTTTATTCCTGTACACGCGCTTTACCTTGCGGGTCGTCGTCATCTCGAGGGGCTCGTCCAGGAGCGTTACCTTCGCTATCCGCTGATAAGGCTGCAGGGTCTTGTTCACCCTGTCGACGATCTCCTCGATCGACTGGCGCACGGGGTCCACGGACTCGGGGGTTCCCCTCATCACGTTGAGCCGCTTCAACAGATCGTCGGCCGGATACACGAGGGCCTCGATGCCCTCGCTTTTCAGCGCCTCGTTGATGTAATAGCCCTGAACGGTTATCTGCTCGACGTCGTTGTAGTAGAGCTGGAAGGCGTTCTCGATCTCCTCGGGAAACACGTTCTTGCCGCCGTCGGTGACGATCATGTTCTTGGCGCGCCCGCAGAGGTAGAGATAGTACTCGTCGTCGAGCCAGCCAAGATCGCCGGTCCGGAACCAGCCGTCGGCGCCCAAAACTTTCGCGGTTTCCTCCGGCATGTTGTAATAGCCCTTCATGACCATCGGCCCCCTGATGGCAACCTCGCCCACTCCCTTGTCGTCGGGGTCGATGATCTTCATCTCCATGTGGGGCGGGAAATACCTGCCGACGCTCTCGATCTTGAAGCGCTCCTTCGGGTTGAGGGCGACGATCGGGGATGTTTCGGTAAGGCCGTATCCCTGGATAAAGTCGATGCCGAGCTCGTTGTACACGCGGAAGATGCTCGCGGCCAGGGGGCCGCCGCCGGAGATCGCGATACGGAGGGTGGAAAGGCTCGCCTTGTCGAGGACGGCATGGAATATCTTCTTCCCGGGATTCATCCCGGTGATCTTCTTGACGAGATAGGAAATGCCCATGAGGAGCTTCATCAGCGCGTACACGGCGAATCCCTTGTCCCGGATGCCCTTCATGATGCCCGCGAGCAGTTTGTTGAAGAGGAGGGGAACCCCGAGAAGCATGGTGATCTTCCCCTCCCTGAGTTCCTTGAGCATCTTGGAGACGGCCATGCTCTTCCCGAACACGACCTCGGCGCCGACCGACAGGGCCTCGATGAAAACGGCGAGCATCGTGTAAGAATGATGAATGGGCAGAAGCGCGTAAAAGACGTCGGTCGAGAAGATAGAGAGATTGCTCTGGGCGATGTAGCAGTCCGACACGAGGTTCCGGTGGGTCAGCATGACGCCCTTCGGGGTACCGGTCGTGCCGGAGGTGAACATGATTGCGGCGAGATCTTCCTCTACCGGGGCCTCGATCTTGGCCGCTTTGTCGGCCTTCAGGTCGTAGACGTAGGTATCGCGGAATTTCGGGTTCAGGGAATACACCTTGCCGGACGACTTGACGCCGATGAAATGCTCGTATTTCTCCTCGTCGACGAAGAAAAACTTGGGCTTCGCGACGCGAAGGAGATTCTCGATTTCGTGATCGTGAAGTCCGTAATCAATCGGGACGATCGTCGCCCCCGCGAACAGGGCGCCAAGATAGGTAACCGCCCACTCGGGGGAGTTCTTTCCGGAAACGGCGACATGATCGCCCCGCTTCACGCCCTGGGCGGCCAGCCACCCGGCCAATCGCTCGATCTTGACGAGGGCCTCCCGATACGTCAAGGTAACGCGATCAGGTTCAAAGGCAGTCAGGCAGGGACGGTCGGAAAACCGTTCCACCGAGATGCGGAACATCTCCGGCAAAGTTGGCCATTCGCCGGAAAAAGCCTTTCCGCGCCAGGCATCCAGGAAAGCCCAGGGTTTTCTCTCGACTCGCTTCATATGTAACCTCGTTATGGATAAAAATTGGTATTACTGGTACGTTCAGTATAATGACACAAAATATCAACAAAGGGTTGCAAAAAACCGATATTACGGGAATGAAGAGAGGCGCCTTGTTCACACTTATGATTATTCTCGGCTCCCTCCTCGCCGCCCAGGTGGTCTTTCCCGGCGACGCGGAACGGAACGCGGCCGTCGACCGGCGCGACCGGTTCGTCCAGGCCGCCAGGGTCTATCTCGGAACCCCCTATGTCTCGGGCGGCACCGGGAAGAGCGGCATGGACTGTTCGGGGCTTGTCTACCGCGCCGCCATGGACGGCCTTGGTCTTGCCGTTCCGCGGACCGTAGCGGCCCTCTCGAGCGACTCTGACCAGGTTCCGGACCGGGACCGGGAACCCGGAGACCTTCTGTTTTTCAACACGATAGGCCGTCTTTCCCATGTCGGGATATACCTTGGCAACGGATCCTTCATCCATGCGGCCTCGGACGGGCCGAAGACGGGGGTTATTATCTCGAGCCTGTCGGAGAACTACTGGAAACAGGCGTATCTCTATACGGGACGAATACTTAAGGCGAGCGGCCTCGCGGACGACGCGACAAACGCCCCCGAGGAACAGACCAGCGCGCCCTTCGTCGATCCCTTTCCGTTTACGGGGAACATCGGTATCAGACTGTCCGCCATCGGGGGCGTCCTTTGGGATATCATGCCCGAAGAGGTGCCCGTTCGGGGAGGATCGGCGATCATCGAGGCTTCCTGGGCGCGGGGTATCGGCGTTTACCCCGGGATCGGGGCCGGCTTGAGCTTTGATACCCGCTCGGAGTCCCTCAGCGTTCCCCTCTTCCTCTCGATCACCATCAAACAGGGCTTCCGCCTCTTCGCAGGCACCCAGTTTCACCTCATGGCGGACTCCGGCCTTGATCGGACACCACTGTTTCCGGGGATAGCCGGGGTTTCCTGGCACTCAAAACCCGTCGACTTCCTCGGCCAGAAGATGCGCTTTTACCAGTCCGCGGAGTATTCACGGTTCCGGGATGAAACCTTCAACGAGGGTTTCAGGTTTACCACCGGACTCAGCTTCGTGTACGACATCTAATCCGGGGGTTTCCATGAGACATCAGGCATATCGCTTCTCTTCTTTATTGCGTTTCCTGTCCGCAACCTTGGCCTTGTTCTCGGTCCTGACCCTCTTGGGATGCGCCCCCTCGGTCAAGGTTACGGTAAACCCCGACGGTTCCGGCGCCGGCTCCTTTACCGGCTCGCTGGGCACGGCCTCGGCCTCGGTAATCAGTCGGATAACCGGGGAGGAATCCCCCCTTTCAGCCGTCGACGCCCAGGCCATAACGACCGGCCTCAGGACGGCCGGGATGATCTCGGACGCCGTCGTCTCGGTCTCCGGTACGAGCCTTTCGATCGACTTCGCTATCCCCTCGCTGGACGGACTCTTTGACCGGGCCATTACCCTTGGCCCCACGGGCCGACGAATGGCCCTTACCCTGTCCCGTGAATCCGTCAACTCGGCGATCGCCCTCATGACGCCGGAAACCCGGGACAGCCTGGAACTCCTCATGGCCCCGGTTTTTACCGGAGAAAACCTTTCCCTGGCGGAGTACGAGGAGATCATGGCCGCGACCTACGGTAAAAGCCTTGCGGACGAACTCAGCCGCTCGGTTTTCGTCCTTTCCGTGGAATGCCCCGATCCCGTCCGGACGGTTTCGATCCCGACTCCGGGTACGGCGGCAAAAACGGACAAAACGGCCCGATTCGCCATCCCCCTTTCGGTCCTTTTGGTCATGGAGACCCCGATTACCCTCGTCGTTACCTGGTAAAATCCCAAACAGATGACAAAATAGAATTACTCATTTTTAACAGCAGTTACCATATCTTCCCGTTTCCTGATTGAAAATATCTTCCATTATGAGTACAATACGGGTAGTATATTATCGATAAACTTTTATCGACTATCAATTGGGGGTTTGTTTTATGGCGACAGCGTGCGGGTTCTCGAAGGAACTCAATGCTTTTATCGAGGAATGGAAGCTGAAACCCGGAAACCTGATCATGATCCTTCATCGGGTCCAGGAAGAGCAGGGTTTTATCTCCAAGGAGGCGGCCAAGGAGGTCGCCGACAGGACGGGGAATCCGTTGGCCCGCGTGTACGGGACAATGTCTTTCTATCACTTTTTCAAGACCGTAAAGCCCGGCAAGAACAAGATCAGCGTCTGCCTCGGAACGGCCTGCTACCTCAAGGGTGGCCAGGACCTGATCGACGAAGCCCGCTCCATTCTCGGCCTGGGCGAGACCGACGTCACGACCGCCGACGGCCTTTTCTCGATCGAGCCCGTGCGCTGTATCGGCTGCTGCGGCCTCGCGCCGGTCATGTCGATCAACGGGAACGTGTACGGCAAGCTGACCCGCGCCCAGATCGACGGCATCATCGACAAGTATAAAACCAACTGATCGAGTATGCATTATACCCTGTGCGACATGTTTAGCGACCTGACGCAGAATGCCCTCGAAGCGGGGGCGGACGACGTCGCGGTACGGCTGACGGAAACGGACGGGGAGGTATCCCTGGTTATTGCCGACAACGGCAAGGGGATGACGCCGGACCAGCTCAAGAGGGCCATCGATCCCTTCTGGACCGACGGCATCAAGCATCCGGGAAGGAAAGTCGGGCTGGGTATACCGTTTTTGGTGCAAACCGCCGAATCGACCGGCGGAAGCTGGAATATAGAATCAAGGCACGAGGGCAAGACCGGGACGACCGTCTCCTGCCGCTTCGACCTGACCAACATAGACACGCCGCCAGTCGGCGATGTCACCGGATACTTCCGGCAGATTCTGACCTTTGATGGGCCGTACGAGATGACGATAACCCACGCGGCGAACCGCGGCGGGAAGCGACTGGAGTACACCGTGCGCCGCTCCGAACTGCTGGACGCCCTGGGACTCGCGGAGGAAGGCTCGTTCACCGACGCCTCTTCCCTGGCCCTCCTCGGCGAGTATCTGAAAAACCTAATGGAGGATTGATATGGCCAAGATGTCCCTTGAGGATCTGAGGAAGCTTCGCGAAGCGACCCAACAGCAGATCAAGAAACGCGATACAGAGGGCAAGACCGTACAGGTCATCGTCGGCATGGGAACCTGCGGCATCGCCGCCGGCGCGAAGGATACCCTTGACGCATTCGTCAAGGCGCTCGACGAGAAGGGGATGGGCGGCGACGTCATCATCCGCCAGACCGGCTGCATGGGCCTTTGCCAGAACGAACCGACCGTGGAGATCGTCATGAAAGACATGCCGAACATCATCTACGGCCGCGTCGACGCGAAGATCGCTAAGGAGATCGTCGAGAAGCACATCATCAAGCGTGAGCTCCTCAACGACCAGATTCTCGACCGCCCGGCGGGCGATATCCTGAAGAAATAAGGAGAGAGGTAAATGGCATATAACCACTACATTCTCGTCTGCGGCGGTACCGGATGCGAATCCAGCAATGCTGACGGGATTTACAACAACCTGATCACCGAGGCGAAGGCGGCCGGCGTCCTCGACAAGGTCCAGATCGTCAAGACCGGATGCTTCGGCTTTTGCGAAAAGGGCCCGATCGTCAAGGTACTGCCCGAGGATTCCTTCTACGTCGAGGTAAAACCCGAGGACGCGAAAGAGATCATCAACGAGCAGATCGTCAAGGGACGCGAAGTTCCCCGCCTGCTCTACAACAAGACCAAGAGAAGCACGGAGTCCGTCGAGGAGATCCAGTTCTACCAGAAACAGCTCCGCATCGTCCTCAGGAACTGCGGCGTCATCAATCCCGAGAACATCGAGGAATACATCGCCCGCGACGGATACCTCGCCCTCGAGAAGGCGCTTTTCAGCATGACCCCCCAGCAGATCGTCGACGAGGTTAAGGCCTCCGGCCTCCGCGGTCGCGGCGGCGCCGGATTCCCCACCGGCATGAAGTGGGAAGCCGGGCTCAAGGCCCAGGGCGACCAGAAGTTCGTCGTCTGCAACGCAGACGAGGGAGACCCGGGAGCGTACATGGACAGATCGACCATCGAGGGCGACCCCCATTCGGTGATCGAGGCGATGACCATCTGTGGCAAGGCGATCGGCTCCAACCAGGGCTTCGTGTATATCCGCGCCGAGTACCCGCTCGCCGTAGAGCGCCTCAAGATAGCCATGGTCCAGGCGCGCGAGGCCGGCCTTCTCGGAAAGAACATCCTCGGCTCCGGCTTTGATTTCGACATCGAGATCCGCCTCGGCGCCGGCGCCTTCGTTTGCGGCGAGGAAACCGCCCTGCTCCGCTCCATCGAGGGCAAGCGCGGCATGCCCACGCCGAAACCCCCGTTCCCGGCCCAGTCCGGACTCTGGGGCAAGCCCACCATCATCAACAACGTCGAAACCTGGGCGAACATACCGGTCATCCTCACCAAGGGCGCCGAATGGTTCAACAAGATCGGCACCGCTGACTCGAAGGGAACCAAGGTCTTCGCCCTTACCGGCAAGGTCAACAGCTCCGGTCTCGTCGAGGTTCCGATGGGAACGACGCTCCGCGAGATCATCTTCGACATCGGCGGGGGCATCAAGAACGGCAAGAAGTTCAAGGGCGTCCAGACGGGCGGACCCTCGGGCGGCATCATTACCGAGGAATCCCTCGACACCCCGATCGACTTCGGCGCGCTTACCAAGCTCGGCTCGATGATGGGCTCGGGCGGCATGATCGTCATGGACGAGGACGATTGCGTCATCGACGTCTCGAAGTTCTACATGGAGTTCTGCGTCGACGAATCGTGCGGAAAGTGCTCTCCTTGCCGCATCGGTACCCGCCAGATACACGCGCTCCTCGACAAGATATCGAAGGGAACGGGCACGCTCGAGGACCTCGAGAAGATGAAGGAAATCGGCTTCGCGATGCAGAAGTCCTCGCTCTGCGCCCTCGGCCAGTCCGCCCCGAACCCGACCCTCTCGACGATCAGGAAATTCGAGGCCGAGTACAAGGCCCACATCCTCGACCACAAGTGCCCGGCGGGAAAGTGCAAGAACCTGGTTACCTTCGAGATCAACGAGAAATGCATCGGTTGCGGCGCCTGCGCCCGCAAGTGCCCGGCCAACTGCATCACCGGCGAGAAGAAGAGCCGCCACGTGATCGACCAGTCAAAGTGCCTGAAGTGCGGCGAGTGCTTCAAGACCTGCAAATTCGGCGCGGTCGTAAAGGCATAAGGAGAAAACCATGATCAACGTCAAGATAAACGGAAAAGCAATCCAGGCGCCCGAAGGCACCACGATCCTTGCCGCCGCCAAGATGGCGAACGTGAAGATCCCCTCTCTCTGCTACAACTCGGATCTCCCGGCCTGGGCCTCGTGCGGCATCTGCATCGTGCGCATGGAAGGAACCCCCCGAATGCTCCGCGCGTGCTGCACCAAGATTACCGAGGGAATGAGCGTCATCACCCATGACCCCGAGATCGTCAAGGCCCGCCGCACGGTCCTCGAGCTTATCCTTTCCAACCACCCGCAGGAGTGCCTCACCTGCACCCGCAATAACCAGTGCGAACTCCAGAGCCTCGCGGCCGAGTTCGGCCTTCGCCAGATCCGCTTCGAGCACTACATCATCGACCGGCCCGTGGACGACTCGAACGACGCGATCGTATTCGACCGCAACAAGTGCATCAACTGCGGACGCTGCGTCGAGGTATGCCAGGAGATGCAGAAGGTCAACGCGATCGAGTATCAGGGACGCGGCGGCAAGACCGTCATCGGTCCCGCCGAGCTCGCCAATCTCTCCGACTCACCCTGCGTCCGCTGCGGACAGTGCGCGGCGCATTGCCCCGTCGGGGCGATCTACGAGGCTCACTCCAACCGCAAGGTCTGGGACAAGCTCTCCGACGGCTCGCTCATCAGCGTCGCGCAGATCGCGCCCGCGGTCCGCGTCGCCCTCGGCGAGGAATTCGGGCTCGAGCCCGGGGCGATCTCCACGAAGAAGATCTACGCGGCCCTCCGCCGCATCGGATTCAAGTACGTGTTCGACACCAACTTCTCGGCCGACCTCACCATCATGGAAGAGGGAACCGAGCTGATAGGGCGCCTCCTGAAGGGCAAGGGCGAGATCCCGCTCTTCACCTCGTGCTGCCCAGCCTGGGTTGACTACGCGGAAAAGAACTGCCACGACCTCCTGCCCAACATCTCGACGGCCAAGAGCCCCCAGCAGATGATGGGATCAATGATCAAGACCTACTGGGCCCAGAAGGCCGGGATCGATCCCTCGAAGATCTTCTCCGTCTCGATAATGCCCTGCACCGCGAAGAAGTACGAGCGAAAGCGCGACGAGACCATGAAGAGCTCCGGTTTCGACGACGTCGACAGCGTGCTTACCACCCGCGAGCTCGCTCGCTTCATCCGCCAGGCGGGGATCGACTTCAACGACCTGCCCGAGGAAGAGGCCGATAATCCGCTCGGACCGTACACCGGTGCCGGCACGATATTCGGCGCGACGGGCGGCGTCATGGAAGCGGCGCTCCGCACGGCGTACGCCGTGATAACCGGCAAGGAACTCGGCGACATCAACTTCATGCCCGCCCGCGGGTTGAAGGACGTCAAGGAAGCGAAGGTCGACGTGAACGGGACTGAAGTCCGCATCGCGGTCGTCCACCAGCTCGGAAACGTCGAGAAGGTCATCGAGACGGTTCGCGCCGCGAAGGCGGCGAAGAAGGAGCCTCCGTACCACTTTATCGAGGTGATGGCGTGCCGCGGCGGATGCATCGCCGGCGGCGGTCAGCCCTACGGAGCCACGGACGAGATTCGCGCCAAGCGCGCCGCCGGCCTTTACGCCGACGACGCCAAAAGCAAGATCCGCGTCTCGCACAAGAACGAGAGCGTCATGGCGATTTACTCCGAGTTCCTCAAGGAACCCAACTCCGAGAAGGCTCACCACCTGCTTCACACGCACTACGTCAAGCGACCCCTGTATAAATAGGGGCCTGTTGGCGGCCCGACGGGCCGCCGGCGCGCTATACTTGTAATACCCGGCAACGAGGCTCTTGCGCAGGAGATACCAATCCGGCAAGAGCCTCTCTCGTATCCCCGGGAAAGAAGGGACTTATGCAACAAAAAACCGAACCGCAGTTAGTGACCGTCCTCAGGGAAGGCTATCGCCTCAAGGATTTTTGGTCGGACCTGTCGGCCGGCCTCGTCGTCGGCATCGTGGCGATCCCGCTTGCCATCGCCTTCGCGATAGCCTCGGGGGTCAAGCCGGAGCAGGGCCTTTTTACCGCCATCATCGCGGGATTCCTGATCTCGGCCTTCAGCGGCAGCCGCGTCCAGATCGGCGGGCCAACCGGCGCGTTCATCGTGATCATCTACGGCATCATCCAGAAGTACGGCTTCGACGGCCTCATGGTCGCGACCATGATCGCGGGAGCCCTGCTGATCGTCATGGGCCTTCTCAAGCTCGGGGCGATCATCAAGTTCATCCCCTACCCCGTCACGGTCGGCTTCACGACCGGAATCGCGGTGATCATCGCGATGGGCCAGATTCGCGACGTCTTCGGCCTTACGATGGAGTCGGTGCCCGCGGAGTTCGTCGAGAAGATCGCGGCCTACGCGCGCGACTTCGGCTCTTTCAATCCATGGGCCTTCGCCGTCTTCGCGGCATCGGTCGTCGTGATCGTGCTCTGGCCAAGGGTCAACAAAAAGATCCCGGGCTCGATCATCGCGATCCTCCTCGCGACAGTCCTGGTCCAGGTATTCAAGCTCCCGGTCGAGACGATCCAGGACCGCTTCGGCGGCATCGCGGGATCATTCCCCATGCCCAGGCTCCCCGTCGTCAACAGGGAGATCATCTCGGAGATGTTCTTCCCCGGCCTGACCATCGCCTTCCTCGCCGGCATTGAGTCCCTGCTCTCCGCGGTCGTCGCGGACGGCATGCTCGGCACCAAGCACAACTCGAACATGGAGCTGATCGCCCAGGGCATCGCCAACCTCGTCACGCCGATCTTCGGGGGCATCCCGGCGACCGGGGCGATCGCGCGAACGGCGACGAACATCAAGAACGGAGGGCGCACGCCGGTCGCGGGAATCGTCCACGCCGTCACGATCCTCCTCGTCCTCGCCCTCTTCAGCAAATGGGCGGCCCTGATCCCGATGTCCACGATCGCCGGCGTGCTGATCGTCGTCTCGTACAACATGAGCGAGATACGCCTCTTCGCGCGGATGTTCAAGAATCCCAAGAGCGACGTGCTCGTGATGGTCGCGACCTTCCTGCTGACCGTCTTCATCGACCTTACCGTCGCGATCGGCGTCGGCATCATCCTGGCCCTCTTCCTCTTCATGAAGCGGATGTCCGAGGTCACCCAGATGGACTACATCGGCAAAATGGCGCACGATTTGGATGGAGACAACTCGAAAGACCCGGACGAAGTCGATGCCTCGGCGATCCCCGAGGGAGTCGAGGTATTCGAGGTCAACGGCCCGTTCTTCTTCGGCGCGGCCGACAAGTTCAAGGACACCATCTCGCAGATAGAGAAACGCCCGCGGGTAACCATTATCCGGATGCGGAAGGTACTCTCGGTCGACGCGACGGCCCTCAGGGCGCTCGAAAGCATCTATTACCGGACAAAGAGAGAGGGCACGATCTTCCTCCTTTCCGGCGTGCATACCCAGCCCCTGTTCGCCATGCAAAAAAGCGGCTTCATCAAACTGATCGGCGAGGACAATATGTTCATCACCCTGAAGGAAGCCCTTGAGCGATCCCGGCAGGAACTGTCGCTCATCACGAAGTAATCGCGGGGAACAACCCGTATCAGGACCGTCCGGCGATTTCCTTGCTGGACGGTTTTTTTTGTTGACAAGCGCAGAACAGAGTGTTACAGTAATGACAATATGTTTGTAACGTACTGTAACAGGCGCGCATTATGGATTTCCTGAAGAAATACCCGCTTTCGACAAACGAACTTCTCCACTTTCCCCTGATGTTTCCCGACTCCCTGAAGAAATATCATGTTCCCGGCATCCGCTTCGCCAGGATGGAAATCCTCTACGCCTTCGGCTCCGCATGCGGGATCAACGAAGGAGCCATCAGGACATGCATATCCCGCATGAAGGCCGAGAACATCATCCAAACCATTACAGAGGCGGGTACAACCCGTTACCGAACCTCTGCCCTCCAGCTCTCGGCCATGACCAACGTAATGGACCGTAAAAAAATCCAGCACAAAGGATTCCTCATCGCGGTCTATTCGTTCGAAACCCGCGAAGAAAAAAAACGTTCACAGGCTCGGTGCCTTTTATCGTACTTCGGCTTCGTTCGCTTCGCCCAAAATTCCTATATCACCATCGGCATCGACGAGACGGAACTGCGCAAATCCCTCGAGGAGCAGGGACTCGCGGACAACGTGTTCCTCTTCCATGTCCCCTCGATCGGAAAGGCCGAGATGGAAAAGCTAGTCGTCGCATGGAATATCCCCGAGCGCGTGGCCTTTCTCGACGCCTTTTACAAGGACGTCGTCGCCTTCGTCGGCGAACACGACGGGACCGACAGGGACATCTTCAACCGCCTCGGTATCGCCTGGGTATCGTTCATCATCCGCGTTCAGGGTACCGAACCGCCGCTTCCCCGCGAGCTATTCCCCGAAGGCTACGCGTTCGAACTCATCAATACATTCCTGCAAAAGTCCAGTGCGAAACTGGGCAGGCAGATGTACCGCTACTGGCGGGATAAGGCATAACAAAAGGAGATCATATATGAAAAAGACGTATCTCGTCCCGGTAATCCTGTTCGCGCTCGCCTCGCTTTTTTCGGCGGACTATCAGTACGCCGAGACGGTCGACGGAGAGCGACGCGACGCATCCGTGTCATTGACGGCGGATGCCGAATCGGGGCAGCAAACGCTCATCGCGAAGGATCCCTCGACCGGCGACCTTCATACCATAAAGATGGATTCCCGTTTCGAGACGATCGAATGGAGCTGCCAGAGCGAAAACGGGGATTCATTCTCCGTGGTTCGCGAGGGCAAGATACTGCTTATTGAGTGGGCACGCGGCGGTCAATACGGTAAGGAGGAGCGGGAGATCGACCAGGATCCCTGGTACGCCTCGATCGACTTCGGGCTGACCGGCTTTATCCGCTCGGGCAGAGAGGAGGCGGAGTTCTGGACCCTCAATCCGGAGAACTTCAAGACCTACAAGATGACCGCTACGCGGACTGACGGGGATTCCTTCGAGTACGGCTCGCTCTCCGTATCGGCGACCGGGGTGCGGGTAACCGCCTCGGGCGTTCCGGCGATCTTCTTCAAGATGAAATACCTTATGCGCGAGTCTGACGGCATCAGGCTCCTTTTCGAGGGAAAGCAGGGGGGCCCCGGGTCCCCGAAAATCATATCGCGGCTCGTGGGAGAGGAGTAAACCATGAAAAAGATCATCATCATCGGGTCCGGCATCGCCGGCCTTTCGGCGGGCTGTTACGCCCGAATGAACGGATACGAGGCGGAGATTTTCGAGAAGCACACCCTGCCGGGCGGACTCTGCACGGGCTGGAAGCGCGGCGGGTACACCTTCGACGGATGCATCCACTGGCTTGTGGGCACCACGGCGCAAAGCCCGTTCCACAAGTACTGGAACGAGCTCGGCGCGCTCGACGGAAAGACAATCGTCAACCACGAGATATTCACGACCCTCGAGGTGGGCTCCAGGGACGACCGCAGGGTCTTCTCCGTGTACAGCGACGCCGACAAGCTCAACGCGCACATGAAGGAACTCGGGCCGGAGGATTCAGAAGAGATCGATCGCCTCACTGCCCTGATCAAGAAATTCGCGGACTTCGGAATGGGCGGCGACAAACCGGCGGAACTCATGGGCATCCGCGACTACCTCGGGATGATGAAGGCAATGAAGCCCTTCTACAAGGAGTTCAAGGAATACGGCAAGCTCTCCATCGGGGACTATTCGCTCCGGTACAATAACCCCTATCTCCGTCAGGGAATCGCCGGGATACTCGACATGCCGGACTTTTCGTTCTTCGCCCTCGTGATGGTCCTTTCCTGGCAAAACACGCACTGCGCCGGATATCCGATCGGCGGCTCCCTCGAGTTCAGTCGGGGGATCGAAAAAAAGTTCCTGAAACTCGGCGGGAAGATTCACTACTCCTCGCCCGTAAAGTCGATCATGGTTCGAAACGGACGAGCCTACGGAATCAAGCTCGAGAATGGCGAAGAGTACGCGTCGGACATCGTCGTCTCGGCCGCCGACGGCTACGCGACCATCTACAAGATGCTCTCGGGCAAGTTCGTCAACGGGAAGGTCAACGGATACTACCGCGATCTCCCAATCTTCGAGCCCTTCTTCTTCCTCTCTCTCGGCGTCAAGCGCGATCTCTCGTCCGAGCCGCAAATCGTGGTTCGCTTCCTCGACAAGCCCATGATCCTGGAGGGCAAGACCTACGAGAAGATCGGCTACAAGCATTACTGTTACGACTCGACGCTGGCGCCGAAGGGCAAGTCCGTCGTCGAGATCCTGTACACCTCGAGCTACGCGTACTGGGCGGCCCTGAAGAACAACCCGGAGGCATACAAGGCGGAGAAGGAGCGCGTCACGAAGACCCTGATCGAGGGCTTTGAGCAGTGCATCCCGGGCATAAGCGGGGACATCGAGGTAATCGACGCGGCCACGCCTCTCACCTTCGAGCGCTACACGGGAAACCGCTTCGGCTCATATGAGGGCTGGAAGCTGACGCCTAAAAACATGATGCTCCAGATGAAGAAAACCCTGCCGGGCCTCTCGAACTTCTACATGATCGGACAATGGGTCCAACCCGGGGGCGGCTTGCCGAGCGCCCTGAAAACGGGCCGAGACCTTGTGTATCTCCTCTGTCACAAAGACGGGAAAAGCTTCAAGGCCTGAGATTACCGTGATATAATCCTCCCCGGAGGATTATCATGGTATTCCCGAGAAAAGGTTTCTTCGCGACATCGATTACCATTGTGACGCTCGCCATCCTGGCCGCTTCCTGCGGCGCCCCCGCGCCCCGGAAGGCCGCGGATAAAAAAGGCATTATCTTCGGCGTTTCGGTCAAGGCGGGCGACGTACTGACCCCCGACACGGTCAAGCATATCAAGAGCCATTACAACCTGATCGTTCCCGAGGATTCCATGAAGTGGGTTAACATCCACCCCAAGAAGGACTTCTGGAACTGGTCCGACATGGACATGATGGTCGACTTCGCGGAAAAAAACGGCCTGAAGATAAAGGGGCATACCTTCCTCTGGCAGGACCAGAACGGCCCCTACGTTCATTCCGTAAAAAACCGCGACGAGGCGATCGCCATCCTTACCGAACAGATTACCGGGGTAATGACCCGTTACAAAGGCAGGGTCTGCGAATACGACGTCGCGAACGAGGTATTCAACGAGGACGGTTCGATGAGGGATACCTTCTGGTATCGCCTGATAGGGCCCGACTTTCTCGACATCGCCTTCCGCGCCGCGCGGGAGGCCGATCCGCAGGCCAAGCTCCTCCTGGTCGACTACAATACCGAATTCGCGGGATCGGCGAAGGCCGACGCGATGTACGAACTCGTCAAGGACATGAAGGAGAGGGGAATCCCGATCGACGGGGTCGGCCATCAGCTGCACTGCCCGGCCGAAATGAACTTCGACGAGGAGGCCCTCCGCGAGAACGTCCGGCGCTTCCACGCGCTCGGCCTCTTCACCTCGTTCACCGAGGTGGACGTGCGTATCAAGATGCCGGTCGACGGCGATGACGAGGAGCGGCAAAATCGCATCTTCTCCACCCTGATGAACATAGCCATTACAGAGCCCGGAGCCGGAAGCATGGTACTATGGGGGATAACGGACAAGACAAGCTGGATACCGAGGGCCTTCCCCGGTTACGGCTCTGCCCATCTCTTCGACAAGGAGATGCGGCCAAAACCGGCGTATCATGCCCTGATGAAGGTTCTTTTTGGGAAATGAGCGATCAGGGATACTGGCAGAATTGGACAGATTTGACGCGATTTTCTTATAGTATTTGTAAATTCCTCACGATATTGAGAATACCATGAAGAAAATCAGATTCTGGGCCATTTTGGCCATCCTGGTAGTTATCCTTCCCGCCATCCTGGCCTCCCAGGATACGGGGGGCCGGTCGGAAAAGTTGTCCAAGGCATTTCAGGAACGAAATACCGATGCCCTTCTCGACATCATGAACTCATCGGAAACCGAAGAGGAAAAGGCACGGGTGGAATCCCTGGTTCTCGAAGAGGCCCGCTCCCTTGTTTTCACGGGCGAGCTCGATAACGCCTCGAAATACGCGGAAACGGTTCTATTGGCAGACTTCATGAACCAGGAAGCGCAGGATCTCTTCATATCGATCGACGAAGAGCGTCAGGCAAAGGCCAAGCTCGAGGAAAAACGCCTGGCGGAAGAGGCGGAGAAAGAAAGGCTGAGACTCGCGAAAGAAGCCGAGAAACGCACGATTCAGGAACAGGCGGACAAAGAGCGCAAGGAAGAGGAATTCGTCGCGGCCGTGCAAAACATCGGAAAGAACAATTTCAGCGTTCGGGCCTATCTCAGTCCGCTTTCACTCCTCGTATACTCGAGCGAGCCCGCGAACGACTATCTCGACGAGAACGAAGTCCGGATGGGCTATCGAATCCCCGGAGGGGCGGATCTCGTCTTCAATCACCCCTACGTCTACGCGGCCCTGCGGGTATCGGCCGGCTTTACGGTCGCGCCATTCGACGACGCCGATCCCCTCAGGGATCTTTCGGCGCGCGTTTCCGTCGGCACGCCCCTCATCAAGGTGCCGCTCCGGTTCGCGGCCGGCGTCTACAACCTCGCATTCGACAGCGATGACGGCGGCACCGTCCTCTTCAGGGAGATTACCAGCCCGGCGGTCGGGTTTACGCTCGAGGACATACGGGTGAACGATATGATCGACATATCGGCCGGCTTTCTCTGGCTGACCGCGTCCGCGCAGGACGACGGCATGGACGCGGCTTTCACGGGAGACATCGCGGTTCGGATCAAACTGATCGAGCGGGGACAATTCCGCTTCTTCGTCTCGCCCGCCGTCTCGGGTACGCTGATTATCTCCGGCCTCGGAAACGAATGGAATCTCTGCCCGGCGATTTTTGCAGGAGTCATCTATAATGAATACAAGTAAACGGTTCGCGCTTACGTTCATCTTCCTTCTGGCCTGCTTCGCGGCGTCCTCCCAGGACGCGGTGAGCAAGGCCATCGCCTCGGCGAACACGCACCTCCTCGTGCGGGAATACGACAAGGCCTATCCCTACACGACGTTCCTGATCCGTTTCTTCTCGGGCAAGGAGATGTCGCTCGAGGCCCTTGATACCTGCGAACGGGTGATCGCGGCGTACAGCTACGACCTCAGGGAAAAGGGCAAGATCGAGGAGCTTGCGACGCTCGAAAAGGCCATCGCGGCCGCGCCGGCTTCGGTCAGGGCCAAGGCCTCGGAAAACATAGCCTGGGCGAAAAAGGCCATCGAAGAGAAAAAGGCGGCCGAGCAAAAAAACCTTGAGGAACAGCGCCGCATCGAGGCCGAGCAACGCAGGCTCGCCGAGATAGACGAGGCCATTCGCCTCGAAAAGCAAAAGGAAGCGGAGAACGAGGCCCGCAGGGAAAAGGAAAGACTGGCCTTCGAGCAGAGGGAGACCGAGCTTCGCCGCGAGCAGGAAACCCTCGCGGAAAAACAGAGGACGCAACTCGATTCCATAATCCAGCAAAACCGCCAGCTCGAGGAGCGTAAGGAACAGGAGCGGGTGCGCGAGCGGCTCGAGTCCCAAAACCTTCAAGTCGAGCTCGAGCGCCAGCGCCTGGACGCGGAGAAGCATTACCGCGAGGAATTGTCCCGCATCATGGAGATGAACAAGCAAAGCGGCGAGGACGCGTTCCGCACGGTCAGCAGGACGAGCATGGCCATGATCGTGGGGCTTGGCATCGTCGGCCTCATCGTCCTGATCGGCGTCGTCATCGTCGTCCTCCTCTATCTTCGCCAACAGGCGATCCAGCAACAACAGTTCCAGAATACCATCGCGGTCATGACGAGCCTGAGAAACGCGCAGGCGGACATGTCGGCGATCGCGCTACCGTTCATGTCGCAGCAACTGCAGGCGCTTCCCGGCGGACAGACGCTGATGATCGAGCAAAAGAAGGGCGCGCCGAATGAATCCTCCGTCATGAACACGCCCGAGGAACTCAAGGCGCTTCACGCAAAATGCGACGCGTACGCCGACCAGATAGACGAGGTTACCAACCGCAAGAACGCCTCGCGGCGCGTCGCGGAGCTCGTATACAAGATCAGCAAGTCGATGGGCTACTCGGAACACGACGCGCTCCTCTACTACCTCGTCGGGCTTATCTACGATATCGGGTTCCTCAACATAGACCCCGTCATCCTGAGATCCGAGCATATCACCGAGGAACAGTTCAACGTCATCAAGACGCACGCGACAATAGGGACGAACATGGTCTTCTTCATCGACGAGAAGAACCGGTCTCTCTTCAAGGATGGCGTTTCCAAGCACCACGAAAACCTCGACGGAAGCGGGTATCCCTCCGGGCTTAAGGGCGACGAGATCCCCTTCATCGCCCGGGTTCTCCGCGTCGCGGAAACCTATATCGCGCTCGTATCGAGCCGGGACTATAAATCGATCAAGGACAGGGATTCGGCGCTCAGGGAACTCTATGAGCAGAAAAACCAGTATGATGAGGATATCGTCAAAACCCTTGACGGTATCGTCTGATAAGGATTAAACACATGAAGAATAAACGGACCTTTTCGCGCGTGACGGGAATCTCTTCCATCGTCTCGCTCATATCGCTGGCGACGTTCGTCGCGCTCACGGCCCTTGGATCATGTTCCATCTCCGTCGACAAGGAGATGCAGAACGAGCTGGACCCTCCAGACCATCAACTCGTGCTATCGTACGCGGACGTAAAGTATACCGCCGACTCCACGATAGTCCTGCCCACGAGCTATACCGCGATCGGCGACGTCCAGGTCCTTACCATGCAGAACAAGCTGGAAGCCGGGAACATCACGATTACCGGGATAAGCTTCGACGACGAAGAGCGCTTCAGCACGGCGGAGATCGCACTTCCGCTCGCGCTGGCGCCTCTGGAGTCCCAGGCTATCCGGCTTACCTTCGCCTCGGAGACGGCGGGAACCTTCACGGGAAACCTGTCGATCGCCTATACGGCCGAGGGAAAAAACCGCACGATTTCCGTCAAGATACGCGCCGTGAGAAGCCTTGACGACGTGCCGCAGATTTCGCTCTTCGACGACTCGAATCTGCAGATAGACAACAACAACACCCCCGCGTACAACTTCGGCTTCAGCTCCGCCGCCATCGTCAAGACGTTCACGATCAAGAACTCGGGCGAGAAGACGCTGACCATCAACAGCGTGATATCGAACAATAGCGGCGATTTCGCGATCATAACCAATCCCGCGACGACCGTGGAAGCGGGTTCCTCCACCACGTTCCGCGTAAGCAGGACGAGCGGGAACGTCGCGGCGACCGCGACCATCACCCTTATATCGAACGCCGGGAATATACCGGTGTTTACCTTTAACGTCTCGTCGCTCGACGCGGAGGCCGGCGAGATAGCGGTTTTCGGCCCGACCGGCTTGGCCGTCGTCCGCTCGAACTCGATATACAACGACCTTGGCTACTCGACGGACGCGACGCTCAGCAGGGAATTCATCATCCGCAACACGGGCGGCGCGAACCTGACCCTCAACTTCGTCGGGTCGGGAGACCCCGCCGTCGAGATCGTTTCCGCCCCCGACGCGGGCACCGTTCTCGCCCCCGACAGTACGGCTACGTTTACCCTCAGGATCAGTCCCTCGGTCGAGTCGAAGGCGGCGATCACCATCGTCTCCGACGCCTCGAACGCGAAGACCTTCACCTTCAACGTATGCGGAGGCGGCGCCACCTTGCACTTGACCGCGACTTCCGCCTTCGTATACCGCCTGAGCGAAGAGGGGTACGACTTCGGCTACCAGGCCTCCGCCGCCGAACGGACGATCACCTTGACCAATACGGGCACGACGACGATAGGACTGAACGCGGCCACCACGACAAACCCGGTTAACAGGTTTTCAATCCTTTCATACGGCGGGTCGACGATCGAGCCCGGCGCAACGGGCAGCATCCAGGTCAGGTTCACCCCCAATACCTCGGAGTGGTCGGAAGAATTCCTGATCCTCAGGGATAGCAATGGCCGCACCTGGAAACTGAACCTCACCGGCTCCGGCTTCCGCCAGCCCAACGACATCGAAGCCCCGGCCCTGTGGCTCAGGGCCGACCGAGTCAGGCTCGAAAACACCGAGGTCGTCCTGGGAGAGCGTATCGCGAACGCCATGCCCGACGTCTCGGGACATGGAATCGAAACCCAAGCTTATTCGGAAGACATTTATCCCCCGTATGTTAAGTACATCGAGAACGGTATCAACGGGAGACCTTCCCTCGAGTTCTATACAACGGTACCGGGAACGATGACATTAAAATCCTATTACATCCGCGCGGAACCGTCTTCGGGCAATATCATCGATCAGGCAACCTCAAACGGAAAGACGATAGCGGTCGTATTCAAGACCTACGCGACGCCGGGAGGCAACTCGAACAGGTACATACTCCAGCCATGGTACACGCCCAGCAGCAACAGTACGTTCGGCCAGCTCTACCTCGAGCAGAGTCCGACCAATTACTACCGGTTCAGGATAGGCGCCTACGCCTATACCACTGCCAACTCCTCGGGTTACGAGATTACATCCGTATATCCGCAGAACTACTTGAGCGGCGGTAAATCCGTTCAGCCCAACATAGTATACTCGATCGTCGAAGCCCATGACCCGAGCATCGCGAGAACGACCAAGAACCGATTCCTCTGGATCAACGGCACGTCACAGGCTCTCGGCGAATGGCCCGCAGTCGGGCAATTCAGGAATCTCGATACACAAAAAAATTATAACGGAACAGATTGCCTGCAGCACAACAACATCAACTTCGCAGCTTATCAGACTGCCAACCAGACCATGCACATGATCGACGTCGGGCGCATCTACCAGATCTCGGAGGTTATCGTGTATCCGAGGCGGCTGACCGATCCGGAGGTGATCGCACTCAACGCCTACTTCACGGGCAAGTTCGCCATGGGAGCGGAGCCGTAAGAGTCAGGGGATATCTTTCGCGAGTTTCAGTAAATCGGGAGCCGGTCCATCGACCGGCTCTTTTTTTTAGCGATCTGCCTTGACGATCCTGGTGTCGGGGCCGACGCCCCAACCGCTCTCGCGAACGACGTGACCGGAGATCCTTACGAGGTCACCCCGCTTGAGGGAATCGAATCCGGAGCGGAGCGAATCGGGGCCGTCGCCTGAGGCGGAAAGAGGAAAGCGGCCCTCGCGACCGCAAACCAGGCGGCGAGTCCGGCCTGCCTTGTTGAGAAGGGGATCGGAAACGACGCGATAGACATCGTCGGCATACGGGTTATTGCCGGCAGGGGCGGACGAGGCGGAATCCGGCGGGGCGAACACGAACCAGGCCATCTTGAGAACGTCCTTGTCGACGCCGAGAGACGCGGCGAGACGGGCCACGTCGCCCGGCATCTTCCAGGGGACCTCCTCGTGGCAGGTATGGGATTCGCCCGCGCCCAGGGCTGGGCAGGGAAGACTCGCTCGCCCCGGACAGGGCGCCACCACGCGCCAACCCCGGGAGACGAGAAGATCGCGGACGGCAAGCAAATCGCGACTCGTCGAAAGAAGGGCCGGCTCCATGACCAGGATGACTCCCCCGGGCGCGAGAAGGGGGACGCAGCGCCCAAGAAGGTCTGCCCTGCACCCGACGCGATCAGCCTCGCCCGCCCAGAACTCGTTGAGGGAATGGCCGAAACTGACGCAGGAGGCACCGCCGACGTCGGAACGGGCAAGGACACCCTGACCGGCCCCCGCGAATTCCTCGATGACGTTTGCCTCGACGCAGATGACCTCGACGGGACCGCCGGGCAAGCCCATCGACTCAAGCCTGCGGCGCGCGGAGACAAGCGCCTTGCCGCTTTGATCCACGAGACAGACGGATTTCGCGCCGGCCTCGACGAAGGCCGCGGCTACGGAGCCGGGACCGGAGCCGACGTCGACCAGGCGGGGAAACCCCGCCGGAAAAAGAGAGGAAACGCGGCGCAGGATAAACCGCGCCTGCTCGAGGGACACGGGCAGGTAGTACTCGCCGTACGCGCGGAGAAGGGCGTCGTCGTCCATATACCGGGAGCCGATCAGGCCGCGCTCCCCGGTCAGGCCGCGCTGGAGGGTCTCCAGGGAAGGGTTTCCGGGTCGTTTTGGTTTCATCTGCCGCCACTATATCAGAAGTGATGACAAAATTGTGTACAAATTTGGATGCATACCATGGCAGATGGCGGGACCGGAGTTCGCCAATCGTGATTCACTCTCTTGAGGGGGCTCCGAAGAGGGACCTTCGACGCCCGTTAGTCCATCTGCCTCTTCTTGTCGTTTTTTACACAGTTTTGACATCAGTTCGGAAAGTATAAAAGTTTCATGTTGAATCTCCATTTTTATGATATACTCACGCCCATGGATACTGGTTCGACCGAGGACAGGATCATTTCGCTGGAAACGCGACTTGCCTATCTGGAAGATTCAATCAACAAATTGCAGGCAATCAGCATCGAGCACGCGTCCGAGTTCGATCATCTGAAGGCCGAGAATCGGGCGATCAAGTCCAAGTTCGGCGAGTTCGAGGATTTGCTTCAGGAGATGCCTGACAAACGCCCTCCGCATTACTGAGACCAGCGCGCGGAAGACACGCGCGTCGGAATACCGTAACCTTTATCGCGCAACCGGAGATTACACCGTATGACCAAAGTGCTTGTAGTTGAAGACGATGACTCATTGGCTGACCTGGTAAAAACAGTGCTCGAGGGAGAGGACTATACCGTGTTCACGGCCCCCTCGGCGGAGATCGCGAAAGAGGTTCTCGAGATCGAGAAACCGGATCTCGCCATTATCGATATCATCCTGCCGGGTCAGGGAGGCATGGACCTGATTCTGGACATCCATTCGCTGTGCCCGAACCTGTCCATCATCCTGACGTCGGGGAAGATCGACATGAACAAGTCGACCTTCAAGGTTCTCGCGCATCAATTCGGCGTCGTCTCTATCCTTCCCAAACCCTTCACCATCGAGGAACTCCTCGCGACCGTCCAGGAAACCCTGACGGGAACCATTCCCCCTACCCCCTGACGCGGACGTCGAGCTGGGGGAACGGGATGGCGATCCCTTCCTTCTCGAAGGCTGCGTACACGTCGAGCGTGACTGAATTCTTCAGATCAAGGTATTTACCCGTCTCGCCCCAGACGTTCAGCGTCACGTTGATCGAGGACTCGCCGAAGCCCTCGAAGACGACGGCGGGCGCCGGTTCTTTCTGCGCGAGGCCGTTTCCCTCCGCGGTTTCGAGAAGCAGGGCCCTGACCCTCTCGAGGTCGGTCCCGTAGGCAACGCCCACGTTCAGCGAAAAACGGCGGTGCGGGAAGTAGGTTACGTTGACGAGGTTCGCCTTGATGACGGTCTCGTTCGGGATGCGGACAAGCTGATTGTCGAAGGTTCTCAGGCGGACAGACAGGAGATCGAAGGCCTCGACGGTCCCGACGACCGAGTCTACCTGCAGGACGTCGCCCAGTTTGAAGGCGCGCTCGGACATCACGAATAGACCCGATATCACGTTCGAGACCGAGGTCTGGGCGGCGAAACCGACGGCGATACCGACGATACCGGCGGCCCCGAGCAGGGCGGAAAAGTTGATTCCCAGTTTGTTGAAGACGGTCATGACGACGATGACGATCCCGGCGTAATGGATAGCCTTGTCTGTCAGATATTGGACCTGTTGACTGCATTTGACCTTGGTGAGCCGCCGCGCCACTCTCCGCGCGACGCCGAAGAAGGCCAGGATGACGACGATGACGGCGAGGAAGGAGACGATGCCCAGGATACGGTCCGGGGTCGCCTCGGCGGCGAAAAAGGCCTTCAGGCATTCATGATAGGAACGCATGTTTAAAGTATATCATGTATCCCGCCGTCAGTCGAACAGCTGCTTGATCTCCTTGCGGTACAGGTCGTTGAGGCGATATCGCATGATCTCCTGCTTCGCCGAGAGCTCGACGCCCTGCTCGAAGGGCTTTTCCAGAAGGACGAAGCGGTTGATCCTCTCGAAGAGTTTGAAGCCGTTCTTGGCGCTGACGAGGTCGGAGATCTCGGTCTCGTAGAGTTTTTTCACCTGCGCGTTGGCGAGGAGCGAGGGAACGTTCGAGGCGTCCAGGTCGTTCTCCATCGCCCAGGCGATGAGCTCGTCGCGGGCGACGACTATCAGGGCCCCGAGGTACCGCTGGTCCTGGCCCATCACCACGGACTGGCTTACGAAGCGCGATTCGTTGATCTTCATCTCGACTGGGTTCGGCTCGATGTTTTCCCCGCCCCGGAGGACGATGGTGTCCTTTTTCCTGCCCCTCAGGATGATCTCGCCCGCCAGGGTCTTCAATCCTATGTCGCCCGTGTCGAGCCAGCCGTCCGGGGAGAGGACCTTGGCGGTCAGGTCGGGTTTGCGATAGTAGCCTTTCATCACGTTCCTGCCCCGGATCATGACCGTGCCCTTCTTCCCGACGGGCAACTCGGCGCCCTTGTCGTCGACTATGCGAACCTCGCAGCAGGAGATCGGCTTGCCGATCGTCCCGAAGACGGGATGGTCAAAGGGGCGTACCGCCACGACTGGCGCCGTTTCGGTGAGGCCGTAGCCCTCGACCACGTTGATCCCGACGGCCCAGAAGAACTCGTCGATATTGGGCGGGAGGGCCCCGCCGCCGGAGACGCCGGCGACGAAGTTGTCGCCCAGTTTCGCGCGTATCTTCCGGAACACGAGGAGGTCGCCGAGGGCGCGAAGCGGCGCGAGGAGCGCCCACGGGAGAGCGCAGAGGACGAGGCCCGAGACGCGCTGAAGGCGGCTGAATATCGGCAACCGGCCGAAGACCCTGCGCGAACAGCGCGCGTAGGCGATGGCAACGGCGATGAAGAACGAGAACAGGGCGAGGCTGACGCCGCCCTTCTTCCTCATGGCCCGGTAGATGCCGTCGTATACCGACTCCCAGATGCGGGGGACGGAGGGCATGAGTTGGGGATTCGTCTTGACGAAGTCGGCGAGCAGGATGCTCCCGATGGGTTTCGAGTAGACGATGGCGGAGCCCGCGTTCAGGATGACGTATTCGCACATGCGCTCGAAGGAATGCCAAACCGGCAAGACGCAGAGCGCCCGATCGCCGAGATTGAGGGTGATTCTGTTGGGGAGATCCTCGAGCTGGGACAGGAAGTTGCCATGGCTCAGCATGACGCCCTTCGGCTCTCCCGTCGTACCGGAGGTGAAGATCAGGGTGGCGAGATCGTCCTCGGTCCCCTTCTCAAACTCGGCCTCGACGAGTCCGGGATTCTTCGCGCGGAATTTCGATCCAAGTTCCAGGATCTCGGCGTACCCGTGCAGGTTGAAACCGGCCTTCGCGATGGCCGCGGCCTCTTCCTTCGAGGGGGGATCGATCAGGATCAGGTTTTTCAGGAGCGGGAGGTCCGCCCGGTTGTCGAGGACCTTTTGGGCCTGGGCCCCATTTTCAAGAATGGCGGTCTTGCATTCGGCAAACGAAAGAATGTATACCAACTCCCGAAGGGTAGCGTCGCAGCCGCGCGGAACGTCGGCGGCGCCGATGGACATGATCGCCATACTCGAATGCAACCATTCCCGGCGGTTGTCCGCGATGAGTCCGATGTGGTCTCCCTTTCCGTTCCCGAGAGACAGGAGTCCCCCGGCAAAATCGAGCACGATGCGGTAATATTCAGAGAAAGAAAGTGAATCGAAATCGCCGCCGGCGTTCCGGGAGTACTGGGCGATTACGGAGGGATGTTCCAGGGCGATCCGCCTGAGCAGTTTGGGCAAGCTTTGATCCATGCCTAACAAAATATCATGCGGTGTCATTTTGCGCAAGTTTCATGATGAAGGCATATTTTGTTGACTAAAACAACATTTATCAACATAATTTGATAAATATGGAGGAAATTGAGCATGAAAGGGATTACCGTCGAGCAGATACGGGCCGCAAAACCGGCCGCACCGGAAGGGGCTTTCACGGATTTTTTCGGTGAGCGTTTTTACAGAATAGCCAACTATGACGCGATGCCGCCCTTTTTCATGACAATCGTGAGTTCGTCCGACGTATGGAACTATCTCTGGTCCAACGGAGGACTCACGGCGGGCAGGATAAACAGCGATCATGCCCTTTTCCCCTACTATACGGCCGACAAGGTCTCCGACGCGCGAACCACAACCGGGCCCTATACCGCCATCCGCGTCCGCGAGGGGGACGAGACATTCCTGTGGGAGCCCTTCGCCGAGGCTACCCGCGGCCTGTGGAACGCGCGCCGAAACCTCTACAAAAACACGAGCGGCTCGAAGGTATATTTCGAGGAGATCAACGAGGACCTCGGCCTGACCTTCCAATACGGTTGGATGTCGAGCGAGCGCTTCGGCCTGGTGCGCCATGCCCGCATCCTTAACGGGGCGGCGAAACCCAGAAAGGTGACGATTCTCGACGGATGCAGAAACCTTCTTTCCGCCTGCGTAACCTCGGAATTCCAGAACGACAACAGCGTCCTTCTCGACGCCTATAAAAAGACGGATCTGGACGCGGAAGACGGCATCGCCATATTCGCCCTCTCGTCGATCGTCTCCGACAAGGCCGAGCCGAGCGAGGGCCTTTTCGCGAACGTCGGTTGGTTTTCCTGCAAAGGGGATCTCTTTCTCTCCCCCTCCGCGACCGAGGCCTTCCGGTACGGGAATCCCCTTCCCGCCTGCGCGGTCCTGAAGGGCGAACGGCCCTCGTTCTTTATCCGGCGGGAGCTCGAACTGGAAGGGGCCGGTACCGCGGGAGGCGCGGGGGCGTCCTGGTACCAGGTGTTCGACACCAACTTCGACCTCGGCCGGATTATCGCCCTGAAAGACGAAATCTCGGACCGGGCGAAGGCGACGGTCGCGCTCGAGGCCGATATAGAGGCGGGGATCTCCCAGCTGGAGCGGTACATCGCCGACGCGGACGGCATCCAGGACACCGCGGACGACGCCACCTGCACGCATCACAAAGCGAACGTGATGTTCAATATCATGCGCGGCGGGATTTTCGCCGACAACGACAGGATCTCGAAGGCGGACTTTATCGCCTTCGCCTCGGAACGCAACAAGCCCCTCGCCGGCGCCATCGCGGACGCGGTGCGGGGCCTGCCCGACACGGTCGACTTCCCGGCCCTGCGGGACACCATGAAGAAGACCGGGAATCCCCAGCTCGAGCGGCTCTTCCATGAGTATCTGCCCCTTTCGTTCTCGCGCAGGCACGGCGACCCGAGCCGTCCCTGGAACCGCTTCTCGATAGATCTCAAGGACGCGCGGGGCAACAGGAAGCTGAACTACCAGGGCAACTGGCGCGACATCTTCCAGAACTGGGAGGCCCTCGCCCTTTCCTGGCCCATGTATCTCGAGAACATGACGGCGAAGTTCCTCAACGCGACGACCCCTGACGGGTTCAATCCCTACCGCATCACCCGGGCCGGGATCGACTGGGAGGTCCAGGAACCGGAAAATCCCTGGTCGAACATCGGCTACTGGGGGGACCACCAGGTGATCTACCTGGCGAAGCTTCTCGAGCTGAGAACCCGCTTCGACCGCGCGGGGCTTCTCGCGTCCCTCGACTGTCCCTCGTTCTCGAGCGGGAACGTGCCGTACCGGCTGAAGGGCTACGCCGATATAGTGAAAAACCCCCGGTCCACCATCGTGTTCGACGTCAAGCTCCACGAGCGCATCATGAAGCTTGCCGACGAGACGGGATCGGACGCGAAGCTCGTCAGGAACGGGAAAGGCGAGGTATGCCTGGTATCGATGACCGCCAAGTTCCTCTCGATCCTCTGCTCCAAGATGGCGAACCTCGTCCCCGGCGGGGGAATCTGGCTCAACACGCAAAGGCCGGAATGGAACGACGCGAACAACGCGCTCGCGGGCTACGGCCTTTCCATGGTCACCCTCTGCTATATCCGCAGGTTCCTGGTGTTCCTGCTGGACATCTATAAAAACGCGCCCGAGGAACGCTTCTCGCTTCCGGCCGAGACGGCGGACTTCTTCCTGGGCCTCGCGGACTGTTACGGCAAGGCAACGCCCGCAGGGCTCGCGACCCCGGCGGCGCGGCGCGCGTTCATGGACAAATGCGGCCTTTTATTCGAGAGGCAGCGGGACTCGCTCTACGCGAACGGCTATTCCCCGGAGACCCGCAAGGTATCCCGCGAGGAGGTCGTCTCCGGCCTCGAGGCCTTCCTGAAGCACGCGGAGGCGACGATAGCCTCGAACCGCCGGGAAGACGGGCTCTATCACGCGTACAACACGATGGAGATCCTGGGCGACGGGGGCATGGAGATCCATCGCCTGAACGAGATGCTCGAGGGCCAGGTAGCGGTCATCTCGTCGGGATTCCTCAAGTCCCGCGAGGTCCTTTCCCTCTGCAAGGCCCTCAAGGACGGCCCCCTGTTCCGCCGGGATCAGTATTCCTATATCCTCTACCCAAACCGCGAACTGCCGCACTTCTGCGCGAAAAACCTCGTGAGCGCCGGGGACGCGAAGGGGATTCCCCTGCTCGCGAAGATGCTCTCGCGGGACGACGTTTCCATAATCTCGCGGGACCCGAGGGGCGGATGCCACTTCAACCCGGCCTTCCGCAACTCGAAGGATCTCGAGCGGGCGCTTGAGTCCCTGCGAGCGGCCGGGACCTACGCCCCCGGGGAGATCGCGGCGGACGAGCGTGCCCTGCACGAACTCTACGAGAAAACCTTCAACCATCGAAGCTTCACCGGCCGGTCCGGAACCTTCTACGCGTACGAGGGCCTCGGTAGCATCTACTGGCACATGGTCTCGAAGCTCCTCCTCGCCGTGCAGGAGTATTGCCTCGCCGAGACCGACCCCGCGCCCAAGCGGGATCTCGCGGCCGCCTACTACGATATACGCGCCGGCATCGGGTTCAACAAGACCCCGGACGTCTACGGGGCCTTCCCGACAGATCCCTATTCCCATACGCCCGCGGGACAGGGGGCGAAACAGCCGGGAATGACCGGGCAGGTCAAGGAAGAGATCATCACGCGCTGGGGAGAGCTCGGGATAACCGTTCGGGACGGCCTCGTTTCCTTCCGGCCCGATATCCTGAGGCCAATCGAATTCCACGCGGACGGAACGCTCCGGTTCTCCTGGTGCGGGACCCCCATGGAGTACCGCGTCGCGAAACCGGGGGAGAAGCCGTCGGTAACCTGCGTCCTCGACGGAAAGACCGTCGCGGGCGAGGGGGACTCGCTCGGCCGGGAGGCATCGACCGCCCTGCTCGCCCGAAACGGAAGGGTCTCGCGCGTTTCCGCGATCGTGCGGCCGGGCGCGGCGCTGTAAGGGCGGATATATGGCGCTCGCGACGAGGGATTCGGGCATATACGCACGATTTACGGCCTTTCGGCCATCCTGCCGAATTATTGACAGGCCGCGGCCATATCAGTATTACTAGTACTGCCTTATGCTCAGGAGTACCACTATCATCGTAGGAGTCACGCATGGATCCCAATTCGCTCAGCGTCCGGTACCGGCCTTTTTTCCCGGAACTCAAGCGCCTCTCGCGCGCGGAAAACATAATCACGGAGAATAACGTATATCAGCCCGCGAACGAGGGCATCCGCAAGATCATGGACATGATGTGCGGCGAGAACATGGAGGAGAGCTCGGAATTCCGCAACCCCGGGAACGCCGCCGAGTTTCTCAAGCTCGTCAAGGAAGGAAAGCGCGGCATCATTTTAATGGAGCATTACAGCAACTTCGACCTTCCCGGGATAATGTACCTTTTGGACCGCGCGGGGCCCGAGTGCGCCGAGCTCGCGAGCCGTATCGTCGCGATCGCAGGGATGAAACTCAACGAGGAGAATCCCATGGTATCGGCCTTCGCCGAGGCCTATTCCCGCATCATCATCTATCCGAGCAGGTCCCTTTCCTCCATCACCGACCCCGAGCTGTTCAAGAAAGAAGAGCACCGAAGCAGGGTGATCAACCTCGCCTCGATGCGCGCCCTCGACCGAATCAGGAAGGCCGGCAACGCCGTCCTCGTGTTCCCCTCCGGGACGCGGTACCGCCCCGACAAGCCCGAGACGAAGCGGGGCGTCCGCGAGATAGATTCCTACATCAGGCTCTCTGACGTCATGCTCCTCGTCTCGATCAACGGCAGTTGCCTCCGCTTCTCCGACGATCCGTCGGACATGCTCGGGGACGTGCTTTACAGGGACCGCATCATCATGACCGCGAGCCCCGTCATCGAGTGCTCGGCCTTCCGCGAGGAGGCTCTCAAGTGGGTTGGGGAGGGCGTGGAGGACAAGAAGCAGGCGGTCGTCGACTACGTCATGAACCGCCTCGAGGCGATGCACGTTGAGAACGAAAAGGGCCGGCTCGGCTGAGACGGGCCCGAACGGGCTAAAAGGCGACGATGCAGTTTCGCCCCGAGTCCTTCGCCTTATAGAGCGCCTGGTCGCTTTCCGCGATTATCGACTCCAGCTCGTCGATTGACCCGGAGGCCGGGATCCGGCTGACGAGACCGACGCTGACCGTGTATGAAAAGGCGGGCCGATCCCTGAAGTGCGCGGACACGAGGAATTCCTGAATGCGCGAAGCGAGAGTCATGGCCCCATCCTTCCCGGTTTTCTGGAGCAGTATCACGAATTCCTCGCCGCCATACCTGCACGCGAGGTCGCAGGTTCGGACGTTGATCTTGAGCACGGAGGCAAAATCCCTCAGTACGTCGTCGCCGAAATGATGGCCGTAGGCGTCGTTGACGTCCTTGAAATGGTCAAGGTCGAAGAAGAGTACCGAGACCTCGTCCTGGAACCGGGCGTGCGAGGCCAGGACGGAGCGGGCCTGCTCCATGAAACAGCGCCGGTTCATCAGTCCCGTCAGGGCGTCCCGGTTGGCGAGCTCGACGATGCGCGCGTCCTGTTCCTCCTTCATGAGGAGGAGAAAGCCGGCGCCGCCTATGTGCATCAACAGGACGAACAGGAACAGGGAGAAATCCTCAAGCAATCGCTCGGGGATAAAGGGACGCAGGTCCTGCTGCAGGGCAAGTTGCGCGCGACCGAGCGCGACCATGAAGATGACGATGTAGATCACCCCGACCATTTTTTTAAGCAGGGACCCGGATGACTTGACCATGAAGAAGCACGCCGGAATGACCAGGATCAGGAAAAGGGCATAGCTCCTGAAGGCCTCCCGCCGATAGAAATCGATGCTCGTGAAATAAGAAAAATTAAAAAGAACAAGCACTACCGCGAGGACGAAAAACTGAATCCTGTACCAGGGACGGCGGCCGACGCCGGAGAGATCGAGGATGACGAGGGACTCGAGGAAGAATCCGATGTACAGCAGGCTCTGCCCGACGCTGACGGAGACGAACAGGGGACAAGCCGAACTGCACACGAGGGCCAGCCAGGAAAAGGCCTGAAGGATCTTGCCGAACAGGAAGTAATACAGCCTGACCCGTGCCTCGCCGCCCCTGCTTGATACAAGATAGGCCAACACGAGCAGACCGAAGAAGAGGTTGCCCAAAAACAGGATCTTCGCGAGCGTTTGGTTGTCGGCAATGAAAAAGCGGCCGACCGCGTCAGCAAACTCCATGAGTACAGTGTAAGACACCCTGTACCCATTTACCAGCGATTTCAGTCAATCGAATCAAGCCGGCGCCTCGCCGCGAGGGCGCATGCTCACGGTCAGCCCAACCGGCACCTCGCCGCGAGGGCATGGGCCGACAGCCCCTCGGCCCGGGCTATGAGCTCGGCCGCCCCGAGGGACGCCTTCCATCCCGCGAGATCCTCGCCCGCGGCCTCGCCGATCCTGAGAGTCGTCGCCGTCTTGAGAAAGTGGCGGACGGAGAGGCCGCCCGTGAACAGGGCGCTCCCCGAGGTCGGCAGGGTATGGTTGAGCCCGGCCGCGTAATCGCCGAGGACCTCGGCCGTCCGGTGACCGATGAAAAGGGAACCGAAGTTTCGGGCCGCCTTCTCGAGGCGGTCGCGATCAGGGCCGGGATCGAGGGCCAGTTCCAGATGCTCGGGGGCCTTTCTGTTCGCGAGGGCCATAGCCTCGTCGAGGTCCCGTACGATAATGATACAGCCGTTGCGCTCGAGGCTTTGCCGGGCGATCGCGTCGGGGGCGAGACCGTCGACGAGGGCATCAAGCTCGGCCCTGACCCCGTCGGCGAAGGCGCGGCTCACCGTTACCAGGAGGGCCTGGGCGTCCGGGTCGTGCTCGGCCTGCGCGAGAAGATCCGCCGCGACCCAGGCGGGATGCGCCGAGTCGTCCGCGATGATCAACACCTCGGAGGGACCCGCGAGCAGGTCTATCCCGACCTCGCCGTATACCAACTTCTTCGCAGCTGCGACGTATTTATTCCCGGGGCCGACGACGACGTTCACGCGGGGGACGGATTCGGTCCCATAGGCCATGGCCGCTATGGCCTGGGCCCCGCCGATGGCGAAAACCCTCGTAATTCCGCAAAGGGAGGCGACGGCCATAGTCGATTCGTCGGCCCAGGGAAGGGCGGGATCGGAGGGGTGTTTGGCGGGAGGCGTACAGAAAATCATCTCCGGCACACCCGCCGCGCGGGCCGGGGCCGAACACATAATCACGCTTGAAAACAGGGGAAACCGGCCTCCGGGGACATAGAGACCGGCCCGATCCACCGGGATGGTACGCTGACCTGTAACGAGCCCCGGGGAAAGTTCCTTCTCGAAGTCCTCGAAAGATTCTCTCTGACGGGCGGCGAAATCGAGGGCCAGATCCCGGGAAAGGCAGAGGGCCCGGTGCAATTCGGGGCGCTCGGCGAGCAGTTTGCGCTCGGTCGCCTTGACGGCGTCGGGATCGATCTCGAAGGAGGCGGGATCGGCCCGGTCGAAACGGGCAGTCCATTCGCGAACGGCGGCGTCACCCCGTTCCCTGACGGACTCGAGTATCCGGGGGACCACATCAAGACCCTCGCTAAGCCGGCGGACCGAGTAAAATGATTCGCCGATTTCCGCACTGTCCAGGATTTTAATAGAAGCCATCTCTCGGGTACTCCTTTTGCCCGATTATAGCAGGTTTGACCCGCCTTGACAGCACCCGGGCATCCAGTTTATCATTTACTAAATTAGTAATTTACTAGTTGATATCTCAATACACAGGAGGTGCAACACCATGAAGATACCAACAACTCTCAAGCACAAGCCGGTGATAACCTGCGAAAACTATGAGCAAATCGACGGCCGTCGCGCGTACGATTCCGAGGCGAAGGGACTCTCGCTCGGCCTTGCCCAATGGAACGACAGGGGAAAGGTCGATATATCGGCCAAGGTATGGCGATATACCGGCGAAAAATGGTCGAGACAGTCAGAGGAGCTTCCCCTCCATCGCGTTCTTGACCTGGCTATATTGATCGCGCGCACCCAATTGCATTTCAGGGAGGCCTATCGCTTTCCACGCCTCTACGACGAGACCCGCAGTGATATCGACCGCATCGGCATCCAGGGAGACGCGATGACCGTCTCCGTATGCTCGGACAACCCGATGCTCGACGAGGACATCAAGCTCTTCCGGGACGCGTTGGCCCACGACGATGAATTGCTCTCGGAACGGTTCGCCGTCCTCTCGCGGCTCCTGGAACAGGCGGGCTACTGACATGGACAGGAAAGCGCTGCTCCGCGCCTACCGGGACCGAAAGGTTACGGGCGGGGTGTATGGATACAGAAACGCGACGAACGGGAAGATCCTGCTCCAGTCGACCTGCGATATCACAAAGGCCGCGAATCTCCTCGCCTTCTCGAAGGAGATGGGCCTTTGCCCGCATCCCCTCCTTCGCGACGACTGGGGCGCGTCGGGAGGATCGGCCTTTTCGGTCGAGATATTGGAAACCCTCGACAAGAAGGATGAGCAAACCGGGGAGGAGTTCGCGGCCGACGTCCGAACCCTCGAATCCCTCTGGAGGGAACGGCTCGGGGCGACAGGCCTGTACTGAGGAAAGATGGACAGGGGCAGGACTTTTCCTGTAGATTGGATTCGTGGAGATTAAACCGGTTCAGATTCTTGAAAAAGCCATGCCCCCCATGATCCTCCCGTTCTTTTTCGCCCTGCCCCACGCGATAGTGTCCATGGTTCTGCTTGTTGGCCCGCATGCGACCAAGGATGCCCTTCCCCGATGGTTCCTGGACAATCCCCTTCCCTTCGTCATCGGCGTCTTCTTCGTGGGCTACTGCCTCTTTCGCCTGGTCCTGTCCCGGAAGACGGTATTCTCGACGATCGCGATCCTGTCGCTCACCGCGGGATTCATGACGCTCGTTTCGGGTTGGTCGGCCATCAACGTGCACCGCGACTTCTTCTCCGCCGTATTCCAGTACCTGCTGTGCATCCCGTCGTGCCTGCTCTTCGCCATTCAATCGCGTCTTTCCGATAAACTCAAGAAAAACACGGTAAAGGCCCTCGGGAAGACGGGGTTCGTCATGGCCTTCTTCTACGCCCAATGGATCATGATGATGGGATACGCGATCTCCACCAGGGCGGAGCCGAGGCCGATCGAGTCGATCATCTACAATATCTATAACTTCATCCTCGTGTTGATCCTCTTTCTGACGGGCAATCGAATGGAAAAGGCGGGCACGCGCGAGGTCGTCTCGTTCCCCGATTTCCTCTCCCTGGACGGCAAGGACGTCTCGGCGGAATTCGGCACCAAAAAAACGGCCCTGATCCACGGATTCGCCTCGGCCCCGGACAGGACGCTTCGCTGCGGCGAAATCAGGCTCTTGCTTAACCTGGATCCGGCGGAAAAAAGCCAGGAATGTCTCCGTTGCTCGGGGGAAACCACCAAAGCCGCCTCGTGCAAGCAGTACCGCACGACCTACAACGCCATTCTGGAGCTGAAAAAGATCCTGGAACTGCTGGAAATCGGCACCATCTCGACCGGTGAAAACCGACGCCTTATCCTTACGGAGGGCTGGAAGCTCATGCTGTTCGAGGATGTACGTATCTCGGCCAAAAAAAAACCGGACCCCAGGACTGTGTAGTCCAGCGATCCGGTTTTTCATATTTTTAGATTCTTTTTACCTATCGTTATTCTATCACATATAATAAAAATCTCTAGAATTTCTCGTACACGTGGAGTCTATTTCTTGTGTCTGCGGTCCAGCTCGTCGAGCACGTCCTGCCAGGAAACCCCCTCGCGGTGCATTAACACATTCACGAAGTAGAGAAGATCGGCCGCTTCCCATATAACCTCGGCTTTTCCATCGGCCTCGACGAGTTCCTCGGCCTCTTCCTCGATCTTCTCGCGGACGCGCTCGGGGGTAAGGGTTGCCGTATACGAGCCGGGCCGGGGATTGGCGAAGCGGTCGGCGATTACCGAGGAAAGGTACGGCAGGCTGTAGGGCCGGTCAGCGACGGTCTTGAAGCAGGTCCAGGCGCCCGTATGGCAGGAGGGGCCGACGGGCCTCACCGTCGCGAGAACCGTATCGCGGTCGCAGTCCGCGCGGAGGCGTACCACCTCGAGGAAATTCCCCGAGGTCTCGCCCTTGGTCCACAGGGCCTTGCGCGAACGGCTCCAGAAGGTGAGCTTGCCGGTGGAGAAGGTTTTCTCGAAGGCGTCGCGGTTCGCGTAACCGACCATGAGCACCTCGCCTGATTCGGCCTGGGCGACGACCGGGATCAGGTCGGCTTTATCCCAGGCGAGACAGCCGATAAAGCCGTCCTTGAGCGCGACCTTCCCGGTATAGAGGGCCATGCCGAGCTGAACGTCGCAGCCGAGACCCTCAAGCGCGGTAACCTCCTCAAGGGTGGAAACCCCGCCCGCCACGACGAGCCGGCATTTAACCGCCGCCTTGAGATGCCTGACGAGATCCATGTCGATCCCAGTCATCGTCCCCTCGCGCTCGACGCAGGTAAAAAGAAGTTCCGAGCAATAGGGCTCGACGGCCAGGGCGCCCTCGACGAGGTCGATGCCGGCGCTTTCCGTCCAGCCCTTTACCGCGATCTTGCCGTCGCGGGCGTCGACCGAGACGATGATATGCTCGCGGCCTATCGCCTTGACCATGGCCTCCAGAAACTCGCCGTTTACGCCGGGAGAGCCGTCGGGAAGGGCAAAGGCCGCAGAGCCGATAATGACCTTTTCCGCGCCGAGGGAAAGGAGTTCCTTCGCCTTCTTGGCGTCCCGTATTCCCCCGCCCACGCGCACGTTGCCCCGACGCAGGAGGCTCTTAAGGAGGGCCGTGTTGGCCGTCGTGCCGTCCGGCTTGACGTTGCGCAGCGCCGCGTCGAGGTCTATGACGGCAACCTCGCCGTAACGGTCGAATTCGGCCATCAGCTCCTCGGGGTTGTCGCGTTCGAGCACGAGATCCCGGCCTTGCCTGAGCTGGACGACCTTGCCGTCCTTCAAATCAATGGAAGAAATAATCATCGCTTTAGTCCTTGCATATCGGTGTCTTAGTTCGTCAGGGTTCCCTTGGTGCTCGGGATAGCCCCTCCCATGCGGGGATCGACGGCGACCGCCTGCCGCATCGCGCGGGAGGCTGCCTTGAAGACGGCCTCGATCTTGTGGTGGTCGCTGCGGCCCCGGATCACGTCGAGATGCAGGTTGCACCGCGCCCCGGTGATGAAGCCCTGCCAAAAATCGTCGACGGTATCGGTCTGGAAGGCTGCCGCGGGATCGCCGCCGGCCACGAGGGCGCTTCCGCTCAGGTCAAGCGCGCACTCGAGCCAGGGACGGCCGCCGAAGTCGACGGCCGCGCGCGCGAGGGTCTCGTCCATCGGGTAGATGAAAAACCCGGCCCGCGCTATCCCGGCGCGATTGCCGAGGGCCTTGTCGAAGGCCTGACCCAGGGATATCCCGGTGTCCTCGACGAGGTGATGCTGGTCCACCTCGAGGTCGCCCGCGAGCGAGCCCGAGAGGTCAAAGAGCCCGTGTTTGCAGAACGAGGCGAGCATGTGCGAAAGGAACCCGATCGGGCACGCGACGTCGCACTTCCCCGTTCCGTCAAGGTTCAGCGTCAGGCTGATCTGAGTCTCCGCCGTTTTCCGCTCGACCGTAGCTATCCGTTCCATACACTGCTCCTTCAAGGCATCACTTTTCTGAGTTCATATTCGATGATGTCGGTCGCGCCGAGGTTTTTAAGCTTGGGCATGAGGGTCGGCACCTCGCTTTTCTTGACGACGGTCTTTACCGCGTAGCCGTCATCGCCATAAAGCGGCGCGACGGTCGGGCTTTTCATCGACGGGATGCCGCTCACGAGATCGGCGAAGCGGGCCTTCGAGACGTTCATCTCGAGCATCACGCGGCTGCGGGCGGCGAGAACCGCCTCGAAAAGCATCTTGAGCTCCTCGATCTTCCGCGCCTTCGCGGGATCGGCCAGGGCCTCCTTCGAGGCGAACATCCTGGTCGAGCTTTCCATGATGGTGTCGATGATGCGCAGGCCGTTTTCCTGCAGGGTGCGCCCGGTCGCCGTGTTGTCGATGATCATGTCGGCGTCGTCCGGCGGGAAAACCTCGGTCGCGCCGTAGGTCCGGACGATCAGGTAGTTGAGCTTTTGGGCCTTGAGCCAGGTCTCGGCGTTATTGACGTACTCGGTGGCGACGATCATGCGCTTCGAGCGAAGCATCTTGTCGTCGATCTCGTTCGGCACGGCCGCGACGATGCGAACCCGGTCAAACCCGAGGTCGAGAACCTCGACGACGTCGGCTCCCGTTTCCCTGATCCAGTCGATGCCGGTAAAACCGACGTCATGGGCGCCAAGCTCGAGCAGCTTGCCGATGTTCTGCGGCTTCATCACCTTTGCCTCGAGATCGTCCTGGTTGACGGTCGGGCGGTAGGCGCGCTCCGGCAGGTAGATGGAAATGCCCGCCTCGGCGAACATCGCGGAAACGTTATCGTAAATCCGTCCCTTCGGCAAAAGAATCTTGAGCTTGTCCATAGAAAATCCTCCATACACTTTTTATCAGTATCGGCATCAGGTCCCCGGTACCCTACCGTAAACGCAGGGCCCGGATATAAAAAAAGCCGCCGATCCCTTCCGGGGTCAGCGGCCGCTGTATCAATTTACAGCATCACCGGAGACATCAGCCCGGAACGGCGTTCGAGAAAAAATGATGCTGGTGATGCATTCGCGCTAAAATCATTGTAGCGCGATTTAACCATGAATGCCCGTATCTGTCAAGATTGGGCGCGGATCGCGATTCGCCGATTTGACAACTACTCCGCTTGTGCCGTACCATGGGGCATGATGCAGACAGAACGGATACGCGACGTTATCCGATACATAAAGAAATTCCGGGGATCGACTATCGTCATCCAGCTGAACGACGAGCTGGTCGACTCCCCCCTGTTCGCGGGCCATATCCACGACCTCTCCCTGCTCTACGAGACCGGGATCAGGATCGTGCTGATCCCCGGGGCGAAAAACCATATCTCTCGCGTGCTCGACTCCTACGGGATCGCCTGGCGGATGCACCAGGGCACGCGGATAACCGGCGAAGAGGGGATGAACTTCATCAAGATGGCGGCCTTCGACATCTCGAACCGCATCATGACCCGGCTTTCGGGGGAACGGCTGACGGCCGTAATCGGGAATTGGGTCAGGGCGCGCGGAAGGGGCGTCATAGACGGGGTGGATTACGGGAGCTCGGGCCTGGTCGAGAAGATCCAGATCGAATCCCTGGTACGGGCCCTCGACGACGGCTTCATCCCCATCATCCCCTGCATCGGCTGGACCTCGACGGGACGACCCTACAACATCTCGTCAGCCGAGCTCGCCGTGGTGACCGCGGTCGCGCTCAAGGCGGAGAAGCTCTTCTTCATCGGGGACGGAATGACCATCTCGGTCGACGATTACCGCATGCCCGAGGGGGCTGCCGTTTCGCCCGAGGGACGCATGGCCGCGATCGCGGTAGACGACATCGATCCCTTCATCGAGCTCAACCGGGACGTCGAGAATCCCTCCTGTCCCACCTTCGAACTGATCAACCTGCTGGAACAGGGCCGCGACGCCTGCATGAGGGGGGTAACCCGCGCCCATATCCTGGACGGCAACGTCGACGGGGTTATCCCGGCCGAGGTCTTTTCCGACCTCGGAAGCGGCACCATGATTTACCGGAGCAACTACGGCACCTTCCGCGCGATGACGCGGGACGATATCCCGGCGGTCCTCTCCCTGATGAATCCCTTCGTCGAGCGGGGCATCCTTCTTCCAAGATCGAGCGAGGACCTTGAGCAGACGGCCCAGGACTTTGTCCTCTACGAGATAGACGGGGGCATCAGAGCCTGCGCCGCCCTGCATGTCTATCCCGGAAACATCGCCGAGATTGCCGCCGTCGCGGTCGACGAGGCCTATAAACACATGGGCATCGGGCCGAAGATCATGGAACTCCTGATCGATCGGGGAAAAAGCGCCGGTTTCAGGATGATCTTCGTATTGACGACGCAAACGGCAGACTGGTTCGAGAAATTCGGCTTTAAACCGGCGGAAATAGACATTCTCCCCCCTCAAAGAAGGGAAAAATGGAACCCGGAACGCGGGTCGAAGCCACTCGTTCTCGATTTATAGTTCTTTTTCTTGCAAAAAACGCGTCCGCGGTCTATTCTTTTCACATAATTCGATGCGAGAAGGGGGGATCTTATGCCGCGTACCGATCTGTCCGCGAGAATAATCCTGGAAGATGGAACGGAGTTTGAGGGCGAGGCCTTCGGGCACGACAGCTCATCCGCCGGGGAGGTCATGGTCTATACGGGCCAAACCGACCTTCCCCGCCTGTTGACCGACCCGACGCTCAGGGGCGCCCTTCTGGTGCTCAGCGATCCGGTCGCGGGAATAACCGGGATACCCGACGAGACGACGGACATCCTCGGCCTTGGGGCCGTCTCCGAGTCCGACGAGGTTCAGGTCGCGGGGCTTATCGTCTCGTCCCGCTGCGACGAGAGCGGACACTACTCCTCGAAGAAGGATCTCGCGAAGTGGCTGAAGAGGCAGCAGGTCCCCGCAGTCTCCGGGATCGACACGAGGGCCCTCATTCAGAGACTGAACCTTCGCGGCTCCCTGCGCGGAAAGATCCTGGTCAGCGGGACGAAGGACGTTTCCTTCAGCGCGGCCAGGGTTAACGACCAAAGCGTCAACGTTTCCGTCAAACGCTCCATATCATACGGTTCCGGCGAAAAGAAGATCGTTCTCGTCGACTGCGGGGTCCGCAATTCCGTCATACGCGCCCTCGTTACCGGCGACACGACGGTGGTACGCGTTCCCTGCAACCACGATTACTCGAAAGAGGCCTTCGACGGCGTCGTCGTCGCGGGCGGCCCCGGGGACCCGACCTCCTGCGAAAAGACGGTCGCCGTCCTCAAGGAAGCCCTGAAGGCGGGCAAACCCGTCTTCGCGGTCGGCCAGGGAGCGGTAATCCTCGGGATTGCGGCGGGTGCCTCAGCCTACCGCATGGCGCGAGGGCATCGATCCAGGTGCGTTCCCTGCATCGACCTTGAGTCGGGCCGATGTTACATGACGGCGCAGAACCACGGCTACGGGATCAGGGACGACTCCCTCCCCGAGGGATGGTACCCGACCTTCCTCGACAACGCGGAAAACTCGATCGAGGGCTTCGCCGGCCACAAGGGACTTTACGGCGGGGTTCTCTTCCAGCCAGAGGGGAATCCCGGGCCTCGCGACGCGGATTACCTTTATGAAGACTTTATCAGGAAAGTCCTGAACGGGGGGATACCCGCATGAAAAACTATCGGATAACGACGCCGAAATCGGTCCTGATCCTGGGATCGGGGGGGCAGAAGATCGGGCAGGCCGGCGAGTACGACAGCGCCGGGGCGCAGGCCATCAAGGCCCTCAAGGCGGAGGGGATCAGGACTATCCTGATCAACCCGAACATGACGGCCGTTCAAACCTCGGAGGGATTGGCGGACGCGGTGTACTTCCTTCCGGTAAGCACGGAGTTCGTAACCAGGGTGATAGAGAAGGAAAAACCCGACTCGATCATCGTCAACTACGGCGGGAAAACCGCCTTCGGATGCGCCCTCGACCTCGAGAGCGCGGGCGTCCTCGAACGGCATAACATACAGGTACTCGGCACCTCCCTCTCCTCGATCAGGACGACGGCCGAGCGGGATTCCTTCATGGCCATGATGAGGGCCGAGGGCATCCCGGTCCCGGGTTCCGCCGGGGTCGAAGGCCTCGCCGTCGCCCTGGAGGCCGCCTCGCGCTCGGGATATCCCGTGATGGCGAGATCGAACTTCTGCCGCGAGGACGGCACCCCCGCGGTCTGCGAGAACGAGGAAGAGCTCAAGGGCTTTTTCGCCTCGGCCCCGGAGGGAACGGACGTCACGGTGGAGGAATGGCTCGGCGGATGGAAGGAGATCGAATTCGAGATACTGCGCGACGCCATGGACAACTGCGTCCTCGTCTGCTCGATGGAGAACGTCGATCCCCTCGGCATACACACGGGGGACTCCCTCGTCGTCGCGCCCTGCCAAACCCTGACGAACCGGGAATTCGAGGCGCTCAGGGACGCCGCGTTCAGGACGGCCCGCGCCCTCGAGATTATCGGGATGGCGACCGTCCGCTTCGCGAAGGACCCTTCCTCGCCGGCCTTCCGCCTCTTCGAGGTTAACGCCCGCGTCTCGCGGAGCACCGCGATCGCCTCGAAGGCGACGGGAATCCCGATCGGGTACGTGGCCGCGCGGGTCATGCTCGGCTTTTCGCTTTCCGAGATAGAGAACCCGCTTACCGGCTCGACCCGCTGCTGCGCCGAGCCGTCCTTCGACTACCTCGCGGTCAAGGTCCCCCGCTGGGACCTCGGCAGGTTCAGCGAGGTCGACCGCCATCTCGGCTCGGGGATGAAGTCGGTGGGAGAGGCTCTCGCCTTCGGCCGCACCTTCGCCGAGGCCCTGCAAAAGGCGATACGCATGGCGAACCCGGAAGTCCCGGGCATCGCGTGCCACCCCTACGCGTTCCGCGACGTCAGGGAAGAGCTCCGGCGCCCGACGGACCTTCGCGTCTTCGCCGCCTATTCCGCCCTGGCGGAGGGCTGGACTCCCGAGCGCGTCCGCAAGCATTCGGGCATAGACCGGTGGTTCATCGACGGGATGCGCGAGATCCTGGATATCGAGACGGAACTCCGCGCGGGCGCGGCACCGGGCGAGGATCTCCTCCGCCGGGCGAAGCGCGCCGGATTCTCGGACGAGCAGATCGCCCTCTGCGTCCGGACCCGCCCCGACAAGATCCGGGCCCTCCGGAAGGAGTTCGCCATCCGGCCCGTGGTAAAGCAGGTCGACTCGGTGGCGGCGGAATACCCGTCGAGGAGCAACGTCCTCTACATGACCTACAACGGGGTGACGGACGACGCGAAGCCCTCCGGGAAGGGGGCCCTCGTCGTCGGGGCCGGCCCGTACCATATCGGCTCCAGCCTCGAGTACGACTGGTGCTGCGCGAGCGCCCTCGCGACGATACGGAAGACCGGGCATTACGGGATCATGGTCAACTGCAATCCCGAGTCGGCGACGACGGACGCCGATTCGTCGAACAGACTCTACTTCGAGGAGCTCTCGCTTGAGCGCATCCTCGACATCTACGAGGCGGAACGGCCGGACGGGCTTCTCCTTTCGTACGGGGGACAGGGCGCGAACGACCTCGCGGTCCCGCTTTCGCGCCTGCAGATTCCCGTGCTCGGCACGAACCCGACCGACGTCGACCGCGCGGGAAACCGCAGCAAGTTCAGCGCCCTCCTCGAGGAACTCGGCATCCCGCAGCCCGCCTGGGCCGAGGCAGTCACCGTCGACGCGGCGGCCGACTTCGCCGCGAAAAACGGCTACCCGGTGCTCCTCAGGCAGGACCGCCCCTCCTCGGGCGCGGCCATGAGCGTGGCCTGGGACGGCGCGAGCCTCAAGTCCTTCCTCGCGAAGGAGGCCCCCCCGAGCGTGGATCGTCCGGTGATCGTCTCGAGCTATGTCGAGAATTCGAAGGAGATCGAGATAGACGCCGTCGCGGACAAGGGAAAGATCCTGGTCTACGCGATCAGCGAGCATATAGAGAACGAGGGCGTCCACTCGGGGGACGCGACCGTCGTCCTCCCGGCGCAGCGCATCTACCTTTCCACCGCCCAGGTCATCAAGAAGACGGCGCGCAGGATAGCCGAGGCCCTCGGGATAACGGGCCCGTTCAACATCCAGTTCCTGGCGAAGAGCGCGAACGTCCAGGTGATCGAGTGCGACCTCCGCGCGGGCAGGTCATTCCCCTTCTGCTCGAAGGTATTCAGGACCGACATGGTCGACCTTGCCGTGCGCGCCCAGCTCGGGATGGAGCCGGCGAAGGTGGACGGAAGCGCGCTCGACCTCGATTACGTCGGGGTTCGGGCGGCCCAGTTCAGCTACTCGCATCTCAAGGGCGCCGATCCCGTCGCGGGAATCGCCATGGCAAGCACCGGGGAGGTAGGCTGTCTCGGCCGCGGCGTCAGGGACGCGTTCATGAAGGCCATGCTCTCTACGGGCTTCAGGATCCCGGAGGGAAAGATCCTTCTCTCGACGGGCCCGATCGAGAACAAGGTCGACTTCATCGACAGCGCGCGAAAACTCCTTTCCATGGGCTACGAACTCGTCGCCTCGGGCGGCACCGCGCGGTTCCTCCAGAACAACGGCATCCCGGCGAAGGCGCTCGCGTGGCCGCTCGACGACAAAAAGCCGAACATCGCCGACGCCCTCCGGTCCCGCGAGATCGGGCTCGTCATCAACATCCCGAAGAACAACCGGGAGACCGAGCTGAGGAACGACTACATCATCAGGCGCCTCACGGTCGACTGCGACATCCCGCTCATCACGAACATCAAGATAGCGAAGCAGTTTACCGACGCCCTCGAGTGGTACAAAACCCGAGGGCTCGAGATAAAGAGCCGCGAGGAATACGGACGGGCGGCGCTGGTACAAGATTGACGCTTGCGATATAGTCTCCGGCATGAACGCACGCAAATACATCGGCTCGGCGGCCTTCTACAAGATGGCCCTGGGCATAGCCGTTCCCGTCATGCTCCAGGGGCTGATCCAGAATTTCGTTTCGCTCATCGACAACTTCATGGTCGCCGGCCTCGGCGACGTGAAGATGAGCGGCGTCAACGTGACCAATCAACTCCTCTTCGTCTTCTTCGTGGCGCTGAATACCCTCGTCTCGGCGGGCGGGATCTTCATGTCGCAGTTCAACGGCGCGAAAGACCCGGAGGGGATGCAACAGACCTTCCGCTTCAAGATATTCGCCTCAACGATCCTGGCCCTCATCTGCACCGCCCTCTGCGTGGCGATACCGGGATCCATCCTCGGGGCCCTCGTCAACACCAACACGCAAAGCGCGGCCATCGTCGAGCAGGGTAAAGACTATCTCGGCATCATCGTCCTGACCTTCATCCCGATCGCCCTTTCGTTCGCGATTGGATCCTCGCTGAGGGAGATCGGGAAGGTAAAGCCCCCGCTCCTCATCTCGGTCGTCGCGACCCTCGTCAATACCTTCTTCAACTGGGTCCTGATATACGGCAACCTCGGGGCCCCGCGCCTCGAGGTACGGGGCGCGGCGATCGCGACCCTCATCGCCCGGATATTCGAGCTCGCGGCCTTCGTCGTCTACATACGGAAAACCAAACCGGACTTCTATTTCCGGATAGTCAACATCCTCAAGGTTAACCTCAAGCTCTTCGGCGCCATCCTGCGCAAGGGCGGGGTCATCTTCCTCTCGGAGATGTCCTGGGTCATCACCGAGACCGTCATGACCGCGGTATATAACGGCCGGGGCGGGGCCGAGATCGTCGCGGGGATGTCGGCGGCCTGGACCATCGCGAACCTCTTCATGCTGGTATTCGGCGGCGTGCACACCTCGATCGGCGTTATCGTCGGAGGAACCCTTGGAAGGAACGAGCTCGACAAGGCGCGCGAGCAGGCGCGGTGGCTCAGGACGGGATCGATCGTGGCCGGCTTCTCCATCGCCGCGATCGAGGCCCTGTCGGTCGTCATCATACCGATCGTCTTCGGGAACCTCTCGACGGACGCGCAATCGATAACCCGGACCATGCTCTGGGTGATATCCTTCTACATGCCCGTTTGGACCTACCTCAACGCCCAGTTCGCCACGGCGCGCTCGGGCGGCGACGCGATCATGGGCGCATGGGTCGACATCAGCGTGAACACCACGGTATTCCTCCCGGCGATCCTGGCCCTCGCCTTCTTCACGAAGCTCGGGCCCATCGAGATATACGCAATCGTCAAGATAACCGATTTCATCAAGGTCGGGATCGCGCGCTGGCAGCTCGGCACAGAGCGGTGGCTCAAGAACCTGACGACTGAACACGGGGCAAGCGGGAGCGGGTCATGAAGGTACGCATAATCGAGATGCCCCTCGACTACGGGGCGAGCAGGCGGGGCTCCGACATGGGCCCGTCCGCGATCAGGCTCGCGGGCCTGCGCGAGAAGCTTAACGGCCTCGGGATAGAGTCGGACGACCTGTATCCGCCGATCTCCATCCCGCCCCAGGAATACATCAATCCCGCGAGCGAGATAACCCGCGACGACGCGAAGCACCTCGGCCCCATTCTCGAGGCCTGCGGCATTCTCGCCTCCCACGTGGAGACCGCGATCAGGGACGGGGACTTCCCCCTCATCCTGGGCGGCGACCATTCTATATCCCTCGGCTCCCTCGCCGGGATCTCGGCCGGCCACGCGGCGGCATCGCGAAGACCCGGGGTTCTCTGGGTCGACGCCCACGGGGACTTCAACACCGCGCAAACGACGAAGACGGGCAATATCCACGGGATGATCCTCGCCGCCTCCTGCGGCCTCGGCCTCCCGGAGCTGACCGGCTTCTATACCGGGGCGAGAAAGATCGACCCCGCCCACGTGTGCTACATCGGCGTCCGCGACCTCGATCCCGAGGAACGGAGACTGATGAAGGACGCGGGCCTGCGTGTCTACACCATGAACGACATCGACCGCCTGGGGATCTCGCGAGCGACCGAGGAGATAGCCGCCTTCTTCCGCGAGCGGGTCGACTCCCTGCACGTCAGCTTCGACATCGACGCCATGGACCCGAGGTTCGCCCCCGGGGTCGGCATCGAGGTTCCCGGCGGGATGACCTACCGGGAAGCCCTCTTCGTGATGGAGGGAATGGCGAAGACCGGGCTCGTATCCTCGGCCGACATGGTCGAGGTGAACCCCGTGCTCGACGTGCGCAACATAACGGCGAAGATGGCCGTGGACCTGATCGGCCGGCTTCTCGGCGAGACGGTCTACTGAGGCCTCAGCCGATATCCTTCGTGAAGCGCCCCGGGCCTTCCTTCCGAAAGCCTATCTTCCGGAGATAGCCCCAGTGTCGCTCCCCGACGTCCCGGTACACGAGAGTGCGGTAGCCCTGTTCCCTGAACGACGAAAGACTGCCGTCGAAAAAGTACCGACCGATCCGGGTATCCCGATACCGCGCGGTGACGAAATCGATATAGATCCTGCATTCCCCCGGGGCGGTTTCCCTCCACGCGAAAAGACCGGCGACCTCGTTGTCGCAGAGGTACCAGGAAAACCTGGCCGCGTCGTCGAAGGCGCTCGGCCCGAAGAGGGAATCGAGTTCACCCCTGTTGGCCTCGTGGAAAAACCGCAACAACCCGCTTTCCCGCTCGGCGGCGACCATACGATATTCGCTTCGCCCGCGCGACAGCCTGAGCACGAACCACACATCGATAACCACGATCGCGAGATTCATGAAAACGGTCGGAAAGGACCGGGTCATAATGGCGAACGCGACGAAGAGAAGAGAGCCAACCGCGTTGATCCAACGCAGTTTGACGATCGACTTCATCGTCAGGGAAACCAGCACGATCAGGGATGCCGCGTACCCGAGGGCCTCTATCCAGGGAATCATCATGGAATCCTCCATACCGAAAGTATAGCGCCCGACGGATCGGCGCGATAGGCCGCGCATGCCCCCGGCTTCGGGATCGCATGGCGCAACGGAAGATTATCGGGTACACTGGCAGGGTACTATGAAAAACGGGAAGGCGGAAAATCCGCGGTATCTGGCCGAACAGCTCATCACGTGCATCGGAAACAAGCGCGCCCTCCTCCCCTTTATCGGCTCGGCCGTCGATCTTGTGCGCGAGCGCGCGGGCAAGGAAAAGCTTTCCTTCTTCGACGTCTTTTCCGGCTCCGGTATAGTCGCGCGCTTCTTCCGGCGATACGCCTCGCTCATCCTGGCGAACGACCTCGAGCCCTACGCGGCCATCATCAACCGCTGTTATCTTTCCGACAGAACGATCCTTGATAACCCCGAGTTCGACGGGGTCTACCGCGGGATATCCGCGCGCCTCGGGGAGGGTCCACTCGAGCCCGGGCTGATAGCCGAGCTCTACGCGCCGCGCGACGACGCGGCGATCGCGAAGGGGGAGCGCGCCTTCTACACGGTTCGCAACGCGCGCTATCTCGACACCGCCCGCCGCCTTATCGGAGAGGCCCCTCAGAGATGGAGGGACTACCTTCTCGCGCCGCTCCTCGCCGAGGCCTCGGTGCACGCGAACACCGCCGGTGTATTCAAGGGTTTTTACAAGAACCGCCACACCGGTATCGGGCAGTTTGGCGGCAAGCAGGGAGACGCCCTTTCTCGAATCCTGGGCCACATCTCCCTCCCGCGTCCCGTCCTGAGCGAATTCGACGGGCCCTCGATCGTGTACACGGGCGACGCGAACGAGGTCTGCGCGCGGGCCCCGGAGGTCGACGTCGCCTATCTCGACCCCCCGTACAACCAGCATCCTTACGGCTCGAACTACTTCATGCTCAACCTGCTCGTCGATTACCGGCGCCCGGCCCGGATTTCGCCGGTTTCCGGGATCCCGGCCGACTGGCAGAGATCGAGCTACAACAGGCGGCGCGAGGCGGCCGATTCCCTCTACCGCCTCGCCTCGTCGCTGCGCGCCAGATTCCTGTTGGTATCGTTCAACTCGGAGGGCTTTATCGGGAAGGACGAGATGGAGGGCCTCCTGGGCAAGATCGGCCGGGTGGAAACCCTCGAAACGAGGTATAACGCCTTCAGGGGAAGCAGGAATCTCGCCAACCGCCCCATTCACGTCAGCGAATACCTCTATCTCGTGGAAAAACGGTAACTGCTGTCAAGATTGTGTAATTTAGTCATCAGTCCAGGCCGTTTTTCGGGCAAAGGTCGGCTATCGGGCATTCGGGGCAGCGGGGCTTTCTCGCGACGCAGACATAGCGTCCGTGAAGGAGGAGCCAGTGGTGGGCGGACTGCAGGAACCGCCCGGGCACGAGCTTCAGGAGGTCGGACTCGATATCCCTCGGCCTGGTCGAGAAACTGAGGCCGAGGCGCCTGGACAAGCGGAGGAGATGGGTGTCGACCGGGATGGTCGGTTTGCCGAATACGACGTTGAGGATGACGCTCGCGGTCTTGCCGCCGACGCCGGGCAGGCTTTCGAGATCTTCCCTCGTCGAGGGGATCTTTCCGCCGAAGCGCTCGAGAAGCATCCGGCTCAGGGCGATGACGTGACGGGCCTTGGTCGGGTATAGGTTGATCGATTTGATGTATCCGCGAAGGCTTTCCTCCCCGAGGGCCAGCATCTTCCCCGGGGTGTCGGCGACGTGAAAAAGGGTCTCGGTCGCGCGGTTGACGCCCTTGTCGGTCATCTGGGCCGACAGGACCACGGCCACGAGAAGGGTATAATCGTTGACGCTTACGAGCTCGGTGCGGGGATCGGGATTCGCCGCCGAAAGTCGCTCGAAGACGAGTTCGACGGAACGTGAATCGAGCAATATCATGGATTCCAGTGTAGCCTCTGTTCCGCAAGACGGGCAAGACCTGCTATACTCGCCGGCATGAATCTACTTTCCGTCAGCGGACTTACGAGGGCGGGCCGGACGGCCCCCCTTCTCGCGGATATTACCTTCGGCATTGAGGAAGGCGAAAAGGTCGCCCTTATCGGCCGGAACGGCTCGGGGAAAAGCACCCTCCTCGGCTGCATCGCCGGCGTTATCGCCCCCGACGCGGGCACCGTCGTGATCAACAAGGCGGCGGGCGTTTCCTACCTTCCGCAGAATCCCGCCTTCAGTCCCGAGGACAGCGTGCGCGACCACATCTTCCGCTCGGGGAGCCCCTCGCTCGCCGTGATCAGGGAGTACGAGTCCGTCTGCGGGCGGATCGGGGAACAGTCCGAGGTTTCCCGGTCGCTGTCGGAGAGGCTCGACGCCCTTACCCGCGAGATGGACGAGCGCGACCTCTGGAACTACGAAAGCCGCGTCCGCTCCGTGCTTACCCGCCTCGGGATCGCGAATCTGGATCAACCGATGAAAACCCTCTCGGGCGGCATGGTCAAGAAGGTAGCCCTCGCCCAGGTCCTCGTCGAGGACACGAAGCTCATCCTGATGGACGAGCCGACCAACCACCTCGACGTCACGACGATTGCCTGGCTCGAGGACTGGCTGATCGCGACGGACCGAAGCATCCTGATGGTCACCCATGACCGTTACTTCCTCGACGCCGTGTGCACCTCGATCTACGAGCTGGATAACTGCAGGCTGACCGGGTACGAGGGGAATTTCTCGCGCTATCTCGAGAAGAAGGCGATCGCCGAGGAGATAGCCCGCAATACGGAAACGCGCATCGAGTCGGTATTGAGAACCGAGAGGGAGTGGCTCATGCGCGGGCCGCAGGCGCGGGGCACGAAGGCGAAGGCCCGAATCGATTCCATCCACCGCATGATGGACCGGGAGAGGCCCGCGGCTGGGGCCGACTTCTCCTTCAGCGTCAACGGGCGACGGCTTGGGGGAAAGATCCTGACGGTCGATTCGATCTCGAAGGGATATAGTGGCGCCGACGGATTCAAGCCCGTCCTCTCGAACTTTTCCTGCAAATTCCGCAAGGGCGAGAAGATCGGGGTCTTCGGGGATAACGGGTCGGGGAAAACGACCCTGCTCAATCTCCTGACCGGGGAGCTCGCGCCCGACTCCGGCTCCGTGTCGCGGGGCGACAACACGGTCTTCGGCTATTATCATCAGAACCCGCAATTCCCCGATACGGCGGGAACGGTACTCGAGTACATCAAGGAAACGGCGAACGTCATCACCCAGGCGGACGGCCGGGAGCTGACCGCGTCCCAGCTTCTCGAGAACTTCGGGTTCGAGGGAAAGGTACAGCACTCGCCGCTGTCGACCCTTTCGGGCGGCGAGCGTAAGCGCGTCTATCTTGTGCGCATCCTCATGTCGAACCCGAACTTCCTGGTCCTCGACGAACCGACGAACGATTTCGATATCTACACGATGGGGGTGCTCGAGGCCTTCCTCTCGGGATACGGGGGTTGTCTCCTCGTCGTATCCCATGATCGCTTCTTCATGGACCGGGTGGCCGACACCCTTTTCGTCCTCGGCGAGGGAGGGACGGTGACGGGCTTTACCGGCAGCTGTTCGGACTACATCGCCCTGAGGGAGGCAGAGACCGCCGAGCGCGAGGCGAGGGCCTCGATCCCCGAGGCAAGAGACGCCGGGGCCGCGAAACGGGTCGATCCGGATACGCGAGATGGGCAGGGGGGACAAAGCGGGCCGGGGACGGCGGGGGCAAAGACCCAAAAGCCGAAAAAGAGAAGCTTCCGGGAGGAACGGGAATTCGGCGAGATAGAGGAGGAGATCGCGGCCCTCGAGGACCGCAAGGGCGTCCTTGAGGCCCTGCTCTCGGGCGGCGAGACGGATCACGTAAAGCTCCGCGAGATCGCGGAGGAATTCGAGACCCTGACCCGGACGCTCGACGAAAAATACCGCCGCTGGGAGTACCTGGCGGAACTCGGCTGAGACCGGATCGCCTACCAGTTTGCCCCGAGGGCCTGGAGCCGCTTTGTCGCGGCCCGCCTGTCGTACAATACTTCCCTGAATGAAAATACGGCAGCGTCGGTATCCCAAATACCGTATCGGGCGGGCCAGGCCGATTCGACGTGGCCGGGATCGTCGGGGCCCCGGTTCGGGAATCGCGGCAGGCCGACGCTCCCCGGATTGACGATAACGGGGCCATCGCGAAGGGAAACGCTTGAGCCCGCGAGGCCGATCGAGGCCTCTACCTCGCCCAAGCCGTCGCCGCGGTAGACTGCGGCCACGTGGGTGTGCCCGCACAGACAGGCTGCGAAACCCTGCCTTTTAATGGCCGCCAGGGCCAGGGCGGTTTCTTCGCCGCCGAAAAGATATCCGGTCAAAAGCTCGTTCGGAGAGGCGTGAACCGCGAGGGTCCTGAGGGGAGATACGTCCCCGGGCACCTCGAGGGACGGGCTCAATCCCGCGAGCCAGGCCTTCGCCCCCGACGATACGGCGAGCGAGGTCCTGAGGACCGAGGCCCGCGCGTGGTCCCCGAACCAGGAGAGAGGCACGCCCCCGGTCAGGACGGCGTCGTGATTCCCCGTGAGCGCGAAGGCGGTCCCCGACCGTCCCGCGAGACCGGTGACGGCGGCGACGCATTCCTCCGGATCGGGCCCATAGCCCGTGATATCGCCCAGGCACAGGAATCCATCCCAGGCCCCATCCGCGTCGCGGAGAACCGCCTCGAGGGCCGTCGTATTCGCGTGTATGTCCGAAACAACCAGCATTTTCATCCTTCCTGAAGTATACTGTCCCTAAAGGATGAGTAACAACGTGAAAAGACCGTTGTCGCAGTTTCTTTCGGACCACTTCTCCTCCGAATGGAAGCTCCTCGCGGAAACCGAGCGGTTTATCTCCAACACCCCCGAATTCCCCGCCTTTGAGCAGAGGTTCAAGGAATGGCGAAAGCGGCTTTCGGCGACGACCACCGGCGACACCGAGCTTGTGAGCATACGAAGCGAGATCGTCGCCCTCCGCAAGGAATTCAGGCATAAGGGCTACGATCTTTCGCTCGGCCTCCAGCGTTTGGCGCTCGACGGTTTTCGCGACGACTCGGCGCTGGCGGACGGATTCAGGCGGGTCGTCGTCTGTATCGCGGACGAGGGAATATTCTTCCATACGGGATCGGACAACCATTGCGTCCTTGCGGACGAACTCGAGCGGACGCTCACGACGCGAGAGCGGGCTAACAACCGCGAATACCATTTTCTGTGGTACCTGAGAAATTCCCGGGGACTCATCCTCTCCGGTTCCGCGACCGAATCGAAAGAAGACTTTCTGCGCCTCGAGGCGCGGGTACGCGCCAATCCCCTCAAACTGCTTTCAGGACTGAAGGGCCTCGCGTAAACGCGGATTCCCGGCGTAACGGGCTATCCGACCGTCGGTCGCCATAAATAATGCAAATTGATTATTGGGTGAAAATGACGTACAATGACGGAAACGTTTCTATCTGAAAAGAGGCATGTCATGAAACTGTCACCTCTCGCTCACCGGGTAAACAGGCTTTCCGTGGCTTCCTACTTCATCGTGCAGTTGGCAACGGTCGTCGTCAGCGAGCTGTTCTCTCAAATGTACAATCCAACGACGTCGACGGGCTACGCCGGCAGGCTCATCCTGGCGATTAACCCGCGCCTCTTCGCCTTTTGCGTCCTCATCTGCTGCCTTTCGGGCGCGCTCATCTGCGCGTACCTGAAACCCCTGTGGGTGGAACTCGAGACGGCCGTCGACCGCCGCAACGGCAATTCCGCCCGCGCCCGCATGGTCGCGGTAAAGCTCCCCTGGACCCTCATGGTCTACAACACCGTACTCTGGACCGTCGCCGTCATCGCCTTCTATTTCATGAACGGCCGCCGGATGCCCTCGGGCCTTCCCTTCCTCTGGGTCCTCGCGATCAAGCTTACCGAGGCCCTCGCGGGAACCCTGATCAACAGCTTTCTGATCGATTCCTTCCTCAAGGAGCCGAAACAGCTCCTCCACATCACGCGGCTCAACGCGGGCGAGAGGGACCATTTCATCGAGCAGAAGGCGGTCATCATCCCGATGGCGAACGGATTGATAGTCCTCGCCCACCTCGCCTTCGTCACCTGGTATTACCTTAACCGCCAGGACGGGTCCGGCGGGCCGTCGTCGCCCATCTTCTCCATTGTGACGGTCGGCGTCATCGTCCAGGGCGTCATATATTACGCGGCCCGGCTTTCCAAGCGTCAGGACACGATCCAGTTCAACCTTCTCGACGAGCAGATACTGAGGCTCGCGTCGAAGGAGTCGGCCGACCTCAACAGGAAGGTCTCGATACTCAACTTCGACGAAACCGGGCAAATCTCCGAAAGCCTCAACTCGTACCTCGAGGTCCTCCAGCAGATGGTCACGGAAATCAGGCAGGGATGCTCTTCGCTCACGGAGAACGAGTCGAACCTTACCTCGCGGATGTCGGAGGCGGGCGAAAGGCTCGCCGAGATCAACGAGTCGGTCAAGCGGGCGTGCGGCGAGATCGAGAAACAGCTCGCGTCCACCAACGAGTCATCGACCGCGGTTTCCGGGATAACGGCGAGCATACAGGAGCTTCACGCGGCGGTCTCCCAACAAACCTCGAGCGTCAGCAACTCGAGCGCGGGCATCGAGGAGATGATAGCGAACATAGCGTCGGTAAGCTCGAACGTCGACCGCGTCAACGCCGCCTGCGCCGAGCTCCTCGCGGCGGCCAACCGCGGCAAGGGCAGGATCTCCGACTCGAACGCGCAGATCGCCAACGTCGTCGAGGCCTCGGCCATGCTCATGGACGCGAACAAGACGATAGCCTCGATAGCGGCCCAGACGAACCTCCTCGCGATGAACGCCGCCATCGAGGCGGCGCACGCGGGAGAGACGGGCGCCGGGTTCGCCGTGGTCGCGGACGAGATCCGCTCCCTCGCGGAAAAGAGCTCCCGGCAGTCGAAGATCGTCAGCGGCCAGCTCAAGGACGTGAGGTCGGCCATCGACAACGCGGTCGACTCGTCGAACGGCGCGGCGAGCGGATTCGACGAGGTTCTCGCCCTCATCACCGGGGTGACGGACATGGAGAGGGAGAACTCGAACGCGATGCAGGAGCAAAAGATCGGCTCCGACCAGGTCGCGCAAAACCTCGCCGAGATGAAACAGACGACGGAGACGGTCAACGTGTCCGCGGAGGCACTCGCGGAGCAATCGGTGCACCTGGACAACACGATCAGCCGTCTGGTAACATGCTCGAACCAAACCAAGGGAGAGATGGACGCCATCCTCGAGGCGACGCTGGCCATGAACTCGTCGTTCGAGGATGTTTCGGGGCTCGAGAAACGGAATAACAGTATCTTCGGGAACGTTTCCGAGCAGGTCGGGCGTTTCATATTATAATGAACCGGGTGAACCGGGGAGGTTTTTCATGAGACGGGATATATCGACGATTATCATCGGGTTACTGTTCCTTGCCGCGGGCGCCGCGATCGGCGGCTCCATGCTTGGGCTCTTCGAAATCAATATCAGCCTCGACGGCTGGTGGACTATCTTCATCATCGCCCCGGCGCTGATCTCGATCGCGCAGGGAGGCATCAACGCGGGCAACGTCATAATGCTCGGCGTCGGAGCGGTCCTCTTCCTCAACGCGCAGGAACTCCTCCCGGCGGGATTCACCTGGAAGCTCGCCTTTCCGGTCGTTCTCCTGGCGGTCGGGGTTCAGCTTCTCTTCGGGGGATCGGGACGCGGCGGCGCATGCTGCGGGGGTTGGGCTTTCGGCCATGGCGGCCACGGAGGCCGCGGCGGGAACGACTCCGGTAAGGCCCCGGGAGAGGGCCCGAACGGCGACAAGGGGAACGGCCCCGGCGCGAGGGCCGGCGGCGCGTCCGACTCGGCGGACTACAAGACGGCATCGGCCTTTTTCAGCGGCCAGGACCTGCATTACCAGAACGAGAATTTCACCGGGGCCTCGTACACGGCCATGTTCGGCGGCGTCATCGCGAACCTGCGCAACGTTACCCTCGTAGGCGACGTCGTGATCACGGTGTCGGCCATGTTCGGCGGGATCGACATAATACTGCCGGACAACGTGCGGGTCGTAACCCACGTCGCGCCGATCCTCGGCGGCACCGATTGCAAGTACGTATCCTCGAGAGACCCGCTCGCCCCCTGCGTCATCGTGCGGGGCAGCGCGACCTTCGGCGGTATAACGATCAAATAGAGCCGGTCAGGGCAAGCACGCGATCGCGCACGCCCTCGTTACCGCCCTTACAGAGGGCGGTGATAAGGGGGCGGCCCATCATAACCTCGTCGGCGCCAAGGGCTGCGGCGGCCCCGATGTCTCGGCCCGTCCGTATACCGCCGTCAACCCAGACCGCGCCCGCGTAGCGCCGCAGTTCGGCCCCGTGGGCGGAAAGGAACGCGGCGGTGCTTCCCCGAAGCGTTTCCACCCGGCCGCCGTGATTCGACACGACGGCGATGTCGGGGCGAACCTCCCTTACGAGCTCGATATCCTCGTCCCGGAAAATCCCCTTGATCATGAAAGGGACCTTCGCGGCGCGTTTCAGTTCGAGGAGCCGGGCTGCGTCCTTTTTCTCGAGATTTACGAGGTTGCGCATGGTGACGATGGCCCAGGAGTCGATATCGACGCCGACCGTCTCGGCGACGCCGGCGGCCCACTCCATGCGCTCGAGGATCTTCCGGTTTTCATAGGGTTTGATGAACACGGCCCCCTTGGCCCCGAACGAGGCAAGGGCCGCGATGCCGAATTTGAGTTTTTCGTCGGGATAGCCGTCGCCGATGGAAAGCCTGATCCCGGCCTTCAGGGATGAGGCGATGATATCTTCATAGAAGGCTTTCTCGTCGGGGTACCCGACGTTCTGGATCGCGCCGGTAATCGGGGCAAGACGCACCGGTATGGGAAGGCGACCTTCCGCCGCCGATCCGGCATGACGGGAACCGCTTGCCGGGGCATAGTCCGCCCATGCCATGCAGTTGCCGATGAAATTCCCGTTCTCGTATACCCCGCCCATCCCCGGCAACTCGCCGATACAGCCCCGGCCATCGCAGGTATCGCAAAAATGGCACCGGAATCCCGTCGTTTCGCTCATTGGATCACTATAAAGTAGTTTTTCCTCCGAATCAACAATAATGCGGGTGCTCTCAATACTGTTGGTATCTGAAATGCGTATTGACGAGATCACTCCTATGTATTAATACGGTATTGATATGGTACCGAACAAAGAGAGCATCCAGCCGCTTTACATACAAATTCGCGAGGACCTCAGGGGATCCATTGCCCGCCGGGAGCTGAAACCGGGGGACAGGCTTCCTCCCGTCACCGGTCTCGCGTCGCAAAGATCCGTCACGGCGGCGACGATCCGCCGGGCCCTTCAGGACCTGATCGCCGAGGGACTGATCACCTCCCACGTCGGCAGGGGCACCTTCGTCGCGGACAATGACCGGGATTCCCCGAAAAATGCCCCCGAATCCGATTTCAGGCCACGGCCCGACGCCCCGATCCCGGAGAAAGCCCGAAGGTGGCGCGCCAGCCAGGCCCTGACCAGAAGCCTGAACGAGATGATGGCCCTCGCCAAAAGGCCGGGGGTTATCGCCTTTTCCCGAGGCATCGGTGATCCCGGAACCCTCGACAAGGGGATTCTGACCAGACTCGCGACCGAGGCCCTCTCGGGCGGCGAGGAGGTATTCTGGGACTCCGGAGACCCGAAGGGCCTCCTCTCGCTTCGAAAGGCGATCGCCCGCCTGTACCGGGAACAGGGACTCGAGGTATCGCCCGAGCAGGTGCTCGTCACGAGCGGCTCGCAACAGGCCGTGTCCCTGATCGCCCAGCAGGCCGCCGAGAACGGTCTCCCCGTCTTCTGCGAAACCCCCTGCTACGCCGGGGTCACGAACGCCTTTTGCGCCTTCGGAAACCCTCCCGAAACCGTCATGAGGGACGGGGACGGCCCGATTACGGCCGAGCTTCCCGAGGGCGAAGGTGCCGAGGGCTCGATCTTCTATCTCTGCCCGGTCCTTCATAATCCCATGGGCACGGACATCAGCGCCGAAAGGCGCGAGGCCGTCGCCTCCTGGGCGAGGCGAAACGGGGCACTGATCGTCTCGGACGAGGTTTTTCGGGACCTCCACTTCGACGTGGCGGCGGAGGCCACGACGGAAAATCTCCCCGGAACCTCGGGCCCGCTTTCGTTCCTGCGGGACCCCGGGCCGGACCGCTCGATCATTCTGGGATCCCTCTCCAAATCATTCATCAGCGGCTTGCGGGTTGGCTGGATCGTTTCCTCGGAGGAGAGGGTCAAATCCCTCGCGACCATCAAGAAGACGATGGACCTGGGGTGCCCGCCGCTCATGCAGGGGATCGCGCGCGCCTTCCTCGAGAACACGGAAGGCTATGAGGCGCATCGCCGCCGAATCCGGGGGCATTATCGGACGCTCCGCGACGCTACCCTTTCCGCCCTCGAGCGCTACATGCCCGAAGGAGTCAGCTGGTCGCGGCCCTCGGGCGGCTTCCAGCTCTGGGTTACCCTTCCCGAGGGATTGTCCAGCGTGGCCCTCTTCCTCAAGTGCGTGGATAACGGGGTTGCGTTCATCCCGGGCCCGCTGCAGGACATTAACAACCGGTTCATGAATTCCTTCCGCCTCTGCTACGGATCGCTCAAGCCCCAGGAGATCGAGGAAGGCGTGAGGAGGCTCGGCGAATCAACCGCGGCCTTCTTGGCGGATGGGCCTGCGGACGGCGGGGCATCCGGCATCGGCGATTATTGATAACGGACTCACAGGAGGATAGAGACGATGAATCAGAAAGAACAGTTCGCGGTTAAGGTCGGGCTCGCGGAGATGCTCAAGGGCGGGGTGATAATGGACGTCACCAACGCGGAACAGGCGAAGATCGCCGAACAGGCGGGCGCCGCCGCGGTCATGGCCCTTGAGCGAATTCCCTCGGACATCCGCAGGGACGGCGGGGTTTCGCGCATGAGCGACCCCAAGATGATCATGGAGATACAGAAGGCCGTGTCGATACCGGTCATGGCGAAATGCCGCATCGGTCACTTCGTCGAGGCGCAGATTCTCGAGGCACTTTCCATAGACTTTATCGACGAGAGCGAGGTTCTCACGCCCGCGGACGAGGAGTTCCACATCAGCAAGCACCAGTTCAAGGTGCCCTTCGTCTGCGGATGCCGCAATCTCGGCGAGGCCCTCAGGCGAATCGGCGAGGGAGCCGCGATGATCCGGACAAAGGGCGAGGCGGGAACGGGGAACGTCGTCGAGGCCGTTCGCCACATGAGGCAGGTCATGGCCGACATCAGGCGCATCTCCGGCATGGACGAGGCCGAGTTGATGACCGCGGCCAAGGAGCTTCAGGCGCCCTACGAGCTCGTGCTCGAGACGCGCCGCCTCGGAAAGCTTCCCGTGCCGAACTTCGCGGCGGGCGGCGTCGCCACACCGGCCGACGCGGCGCTCATGATGCATCTCGGCGCGGAGACGGTCTTCGTCGGCTCGGGCATCTTCAAGTCGAAGGATCCCGAACAGCGCGCGAAGGCAATCGTCAGGGCGGTCACGCATTACCGCGACCCCGCCGTCCTGCTCGAGGTCTCGACCGGGCTGGGCCCGGCAATGGACGGGATAGACGTCTCGAAGCTCGAGGAATCGGACAGGCTCGCGAACCGGGGCTGGTAACGGGAAGGAAAGGGCCCGCAGCGCGGCTACGCCCGAAGGGAGAGAATCATAAAGATGAAACGCATCGTGGGAGTGCTTGCCCTTCAGGGCGGATTCGCGAGCCACGCGGCCGTCCTTTCCTCGCTCGGCGCGGAGGTACGGGAGATCAGGAAGGCGGAAGACCTTTCGGACTGCTCGCGCCTCGTCATACCGGGCGGGGAATCGACGACGATGACGAAACTGTTGATGAAGGCGGGCACGGGCCCCTCCGAGGGGAAGCCCTGGGAAGCGGGTCCCCTTTTCGAGGCGATCCAGGGCTTTGCCAAGTCAAGGCCGGTGATGGGAACCTGCGCGGGGCTCATCATGCTGGCCGAAGCGAGCGACGACCCGAGGGTCGTCCCCCTCGGGGTCCTGCCCGTTACGGTGAGGCGAAACGGCTACGGCCGCCAGACGGAATCCTTCATCGAGGGAATTCGTCTCGGGATTCCGGGCTCGGGGGACAGGCCCTTCGCGGCCACCTTCATCCGCGCGCCGAGGATCACCCTCGTCGGCGAGGGCGTGAGCGTTCTCGCGCGCTCGCCCAAGGCGGGAAACGAGCCCGTCATGGTGCGCAAGGACGGGATACTCGGCCTCACCTTCCACCCGGAGCTGACGCCCGATGACGCGCGCATTCATGAATACTTTCTCGGGATGTAATCCGTCTTTCGACCGCCCTCAGTCGAGCTTCCAGGCGACACTGATGAGGGCGCGGTAAAACTCGATCCTTCGCGGGTCGTCCCCGTCGATTATCCGGCATTGGTAAAAATCGTTGTCCCCGCTTGATCCCTCGAAATTCCTCCGGGTGCGAAACTGGAGCGCGAGCATGGCCGATATCCGTTCGGTGATCCGGTATTGGCCCGTCGCGCCGACCGTGAAGCGGAAGAGGTCCTCGCCCCAGGCATCGCCTCCCCTTTCGTCATAGAGCCGGAGCTCCTGCTCGAGAAGAAGGGCGACCATGTCGAACCTGGCGGGCATGCGCCAGGCGATCAAATAGTTAGCGTAGTAATTCCAGCCGTTCCTCTCCTCGCCCTCGTTGGTCTTGAAGAGCCAGGACTCGTCGCCGTCGGCCGAGGTCAGGGCCCGGTACAGCAGTCCGTGATACGTGCGGAACGCCACGTGGTTCCACTCGCCCGGCAGGACGGCGGCAAGATCGAACTGAAGGGCGGCCCCGCCCTTCGCGCTCCACACCATCCCCGAAAAGGAATCTCCGGTATACTCGGCCGAACCGTCGAGCTCTCCCGACTCGTCCCTTCCCGGGGTATTCATCCTGAGGCCGTCGGCGATCGGGGTATTCCACCCGGTCCCGGCCGAAGCGCCGGCGATCAACTCCAGAAACGCGGCAGGCGTCCAGACGGTCTCGAGGGAACCGTTCACGGTCGCCGGCGAGACCTCGACGCCCAACTTGAATTTTACGTTGTTCCCCCTGGTCAGCGGCCCGTCCCCCGTCATGAAGGGAACGGTTATCGTTTCCGTCAAGCCCGCCGCGGCCTCCAACCTCGTCGTCGCGACGAGGTTGAGGGAAAGGCTCCCGTCGATCCCGTCGGACTCTGCGGGGCCGACCTCGGCGCTGCCGCCCCCGCCGGCGTCTTTTCCATCGTCGGCGAATCCCGGTATTACGCAGAGTAAAGCGACGAGTGCGGCGGCGATGTACGCGCGGGGGCGGTTCATGTAATTCCCCTTACTTGAGCGCGCCAAGGATGGCGTCGAGGATCGTGGGGAAATACCAGCTTTGCCCGTTCCGATTGTAGAATCCGTACAGCTCGGAATATTTCCCGTTGGAGGGCACGAGGTAGTTGCCGTTATCCCAGAGGATCGTGCACATGCCATAACTTGCGGCCTTCGACACGTAGTACGAAAACCAGGCCTCACGCTCGGCGAGATTGTTCTTGTTCGTGGCCCCATATTCCCCGATGATGACCGGGATATTCTTGCCTGCGACGAATTTCGTATTCAGCTTCCCGATGAAGGAATCGATCTCGCTCCTGTGCGCGGAGGTAAAGACGCTCACGCCCGGGTCCTTCATGGCGAATTCATAGGGGGTATACGCATGGACCGAGATGATGGTCTTGTCTGCCGCCGAATCCTCCGGAATCACGAATTTGTCCGAGAGGGCTGCCCAGGGAGACGCGACATACGGCGTGACCATCACATAGCGATTGTCATTGTTGCCGTCGGTCGCCCGGACGGCGTCGAGGGCCGCCTGTTCCATCTCGGCGATGACCTCCGCCGCTTCCGTCAGGTTCGAGTCGGTATCGCTCCAACCCCACTCGTTCGAGTAACCGACAAGCCGGGGCTCGTTAAGGATTTCGAAGATGAGCTTCTCGTCGTAATTTCGGAACTGGAGGGCAACCTGCTTCCAGACGCGTTCGGCGTACGCGACCGCGCGCTTTCGGTGATCGGCGTCGGGGTAATACCCGCCATCCCCATTATCGTGATGGATGTTGATGATAACGTAGAGGCCCTCGTCGATGGCGTAATCGACGACCTCCCTCACGCGGGCCATCCACTCGGAGTCGATGGTATAGGCCTCGTTCATATGGTTATGCCAGGATATCGGGATGCGGACCGTCCTGATGCCGGAATCGTACAGGCCCTTCATCATGGCCCGGGTCGTCAACGGCTGACTCCATGAGGTCTCGCTATTCAGGTCGGTAGTCCCGGTGGCGTCAAGGGTATTGCCGAGGTTCCAGCCGGCTCCCATATCAACAACAATATCGAGAGCGCTTTTACTGAAGTCCGCGGGAAGCGGATTTATGGGTTCCTCGGCATAGACCCCCTCCGGAGGCAGCGCGGCGGAATCGTCCGAACCGGAATCCGAATCGGGACTGGTCGAACAGGATATGGCGAATACGGCGAACAGAACGATCGATACAAAGGACAGAATGCGGCGCATAGTATGCTTCATTTGTTTCTCCCGTCACACTATACCATGCCTCCGGATAAAACGAAAGGGGAAGCGCAGGTCAGCGGCCACGGGAGCGATCCCGCATCCCGCCGTCTACAGCCACGCGGCTTCCCCTGCCTCCAAATCTTCGGGTTTGGAATTTGATCCGTGATATTCCGCAATACTCCGCCAATCGACAGCTTATTCCCCGTTCCAAACCCAAAGGATTTTCCGGCACCCCTTCGTGCGGAGAAAACAGCACATCTGTTTGATGATATCCTTCAGAAACTATACAAAGCAAAGACGGCGCAGGGCCGCCCTTGCTTTTTGATAACATGATCTCAAAAACTTACCTTGGCCCCGACGCCATACGCGCTCCTGTACGGCGAGAATTCGACGCCCGGACCGAGGGCCCTCGCGCCTCCCAGCTCCCCGTCATCATCGGAAAGGAAGAGATAGACAAAGGCCCTGAACTCCACCGAAAGAAAGGGGCTGTACGTACCCTCGCCGATTATGACCGATGAAAGATCGTCCAGGTTCACGAGGGCCCCGCCCGAAATCTTCCACATGGCCGCGTCTGGGTCTTCCTTCTCGAGCTGCGCGAAAAGGTAGCGCCGCGCGAGAAGCGCCCGACGGCCCTCAAGGAGGGACGCGACATCGTAATCAGCGGCATCATCCTGCCCCGTGCCGAACCATGCGACCTCGGAACGCAATGTCGCTTCGATGACAGGGACCGTCCAGGATATACCGAGACAGGCCTCCGATTCATCAATGGCCTTCCATTTTGATGAGCTCGCGCCGCCGTCCCCCGGAAGCCTGATCGCCGCCTCCGTATACCAGGAGACGGGACCGACGAACCCCGCCGCATCGGCTCCCGTCCAGTACGCCACGTCGGCATCCGCCGCCGTCAGTTCCCTGAGAAACGATACGGAGGCATCGACAAGCTCGGAGCGGAATTGCAGCTTCACTCCGAAGGGAAACCGTTCCCCCGCGAGCTCGTCGACCGACGGAACGGTGGAGCGCAACCGGGGTTCCGCGGCCGCGTAAGCCTCCATTGAAAAGCCCGCGGGAAGTACGAGGCGGACCGAGCTCCCGAGCGCGCCGGGAGCCGTGCCGGTCACGTCGTCGGGAAATTCAGGCGGCGCGGTTCTGGACGTCGGGTTGAACACGTACCCCGTTCCCCAGGCGATCGGCACGATACCGAACGACAGGTCCGCAAAGCCCAAAGCGATTTCCGCAAAGGCCTGATCGAGGAATACGACGCGGTGCAGGTCGGTCCCGGGAGGAATCTCCGAAGGGTCCGGCCGTTCGGCGAGGGACGAATCGAAGGCGAGCGCCTCCTGCGAGGCCCCGCCATAGGTCCACCTGAGCCCGCCTTCGGCGCGGAAGCCAACCCCGCTCTCGGGCTTTGCGTCAAAAATGAGCCGCGTTTCCGCCTCGATCCCGGCTTCGTCGGTCTCTTCGAAGGGTACCGTCGCCTCAATCTCGGCAGAACCGAGCCAGGCAGAGGACCCGTTCCCGGCGGATTCCGCCGGGACAACGGCGATTATTCCAACTACCAGGATCGCGAGCATCGCGAGCTTCGCGATCGCACTGTTCCAAGTTATATAGTTCGATGTATATCGTTTCATGGCAAGCCTCACTTGTCGAAGCGCGAGGGATCAAAGAGCTTGTCCTCGAGCGGAATGTCAAACGTGGCTTCCTTGAGAATGACGAGGGTGCTCGACCCTTTCTTGAGGTTCTTCATGAGCATCTCGCCCGCCTTTAGCCTCCCGTTGAAATCCCGATAACCCGAAAACGAGAGCTCCTTGTAGTAGCCGCCTTCCTTCGATTTGGCGAACGACGCAAGCAAGGGAAGCTCCATTGTCTTGTCGACCTTGAGTTTCACGGAATCGTAGGCCGCGTCATCCGTCTTTCTCTTCCCTTCAAGATCCCAGGCCTCCGCGTCCTCGGAAAGAAGGACGAAGTCGTAGTCGTCGGCCCAGGCGCCGCCCCCGAGATCATCGTAGGAGAAATCGCCGCCTACCCCCTGGACCGATCCCGAGCGCGACGAGCCGGCGATCTTGCGCACGCGTCCCGTAGAGGGGAAGAAGACCCAGCTGTCGCTCCCCTTCGAGAGGATGCGAAGGCCGCGTACCGATCGGGGCTCGACGAATTCCATGAGAGAAAGCTCATCCGGACCGTCTTTCTCGTTGGCGAGCACCGAGAAGGTCCTCGGATTGCTTCCGTCGGCCGGCCTGACCGTCATCTCCATAACGGATCTCGCGGTAGACGAACGCTCGAGCTCGTCTATGCGCCGGACGATGGCCTGTCCCTTTTCGTCCGCGGTCGCGATAGCGATCATGGCCATGGCGAACAGGGCAACAAGCGCGAGTCGCCCGACTCGCCCGGGTCCCGCGCTGCGGGCCATGCCGTTCCTCGTTGACGTAACTGTCGCAAGTATGGTTTTCATCAAATTGCCTCCTTTGCGATTTCTTTGACGGTCTTTGCCGACATTGGGCGTCCTTTCTTTCTCGAGAGGGATTCCACCGCCGGCAACACGAATACCGCGGCGATGAAGCAGCACGTAATACCGATGAGAAGCGTCATGCCGAGGTCCGCGATCCCGCGGAAACGGCCCGCGAACGCGAGAGAACCGAAGCCGATCATGGTAGTCAGGCAACTCAGGGCGACCGCCTTTCCGGTGCGCTCCAGGGCGCCGTCAATGTCGATGGATCCATCCGCGCTCGGCGGGTAGATGCGGATTGCGGTAAGGAAATGGACCGCATAGTCGATACCGACCCCGAGGATAAGCGGCATCGACAGGGCATTCACGATGCTGAAACTGCCGAATGCGGGGTAGATACCGAAGGTCCAAACGAGACTCATGAAGAAGGGGATGACGCAGATAATGAGCGCGCCAAACGACCTGAAACCTATCCAAACCGTCACGATAATGAGGATACCGACGACGATGGCGAATGTTCGCGACTCGTCAAGCACCTCACGGGAGAGTTGAACGCCCATTACAACAGAGCCCGTCGCGGTCGGGTCAACCTTCACGAGACCATCGGAGAAGCGCGTTATCGCATCGTCTCCCGCAAGGCCATGAGATGGCTGCGCCACGATCAGGTAGCGATCTCCGGCGGGGGAAAGGAAATCGCCGCGGATATCGGCGGGAAGATCGCTTTCCTTCAAGAACCGATCGGTGATCGCCATGGCGGAAACGCGCCGATCAAGATCCGCGGCGAATGCCGCGTCTATCTGCGCGAGGCGCACGGCCATAGTCGCGGCGTCCCCGGACCCGATCGCTTCGGCGAGGCGGGTATAGACCTCCTCCCCGCTTTTGCCACGTTCAGCCCCGAAGATCTCGCGGATCATCGCCGTCCTCGAGCGAACCGGCATGGAATCCTCGCCGAGAGACGCGGCCGCGAGGTCGCCGAGCTCGATCAGGTTCATCTCGAGCCTGCGAACCTCTTCGGTGAGGGCGGCGACGGAAGACGCGTCCCAGTCGAACGCCTGAACGCGATGATCGTTCGCGGCGATCTCCTTGATTATCGCGAGGCGACTTTCCTGTTCATCGAGGGAAGGCACGTAATCCGCCAGGGATTCGACCCGGCGGATAAGGGGAGCATCCTTCATGCGCTCGCTCAGCACGCGCGCGCTTTCCAGGTCAGGGGCGGTCGCGAGCGCCTGCCACGTCGAGAGGCCGAAACGTTCGCCGATCAGCGCGTCGGTTGCCTGCGCCTCCGTTCCTTGCGGCCCGATTTTGCGCATATCGTACTCGAATCTGTTCGTCGGAAGGAAAAAGGCCGTGACGGCAGTAACGACGACCGCTATCGCAAGCACCAATACGCGATGCCTTACCGAGAAGGCCGCCGCGCGGGCGACGGATCTATACGTCAGCACGGGACGCTCTCTACGAGTACCCTCACGGGAATCCTTAATGGCCTTTACGGCGCGTCGGTCCGGGAAGGCGACGAGAAGGGCCGGGAGAATCGTCCCCGCTGCTACCAGGGTCGTCAGGATACCGGTGCCGGCGATAAGGCCAAACTGACGGAAGGCAACCGTCTGCGAAAAACACAGCGAATAAAACGCGATCGCCGTCGTAATGGCGCCGATGGCAACCGGCAACACAATGACGCTGAAGGTCTCCGCCATCGCATCTTCCGGGGAAACCTCCGTGTGCAAAATCATTTCGTAGCGAATGGCGATATGAATGCCGTAGTCAATGCCAAGCCCGACGAGAAGGGCGCCGAAGGAACTCGTTATCATATTGAGGTCCCTCACGGTAATCGCCGCGAAGCCAAGGTCAATGATGATTCCCGCGACGAGCGCGATCGTCGCGAACATGATCGCCCTGAGTTTATGGAACGAGAAAAAGAAAAGAACGAGAAGGATCGCAAGCGAAATGAGAGAAGGATAGAAGACGTCCGCGTTGATCGCCTCCTGTTCGTCCGACTCCGACGCGACGTCTCCCGAAAAGGAGAATTTGGCTCCCGTCGTTTCGGCCGCGATCGCCCTTGCGCCGCCCATCAAGGCTATGAGCGCGTCGCGGTTGCCGATGTCAAAGGTCGGGGATACGGTCATGAGGAGCGTCTTGCCCTCCGGATCGAAAAGGTAGCGGTCGCCGACGAGAAAATCGTCCGCAAGCGTCTTTGCCGCGGCCTGTGTCGCGGCGTCGTCGGTCGGCCCCTCGATCGCCGCGCGAAGGTCCTTCGCGAAAAGCGCGAAGCTGGTCATCATCGCCGTAGCGTCGTCCTCCCCTTCCGACCCCTCGACCTCCTCGTCGTCGCCGTCGGAGAGGTTTTCTTCCATGACCTCGTTGACCGACGTGAGCAGCGGTATGAGGCGCGTCGAGCGCAGGATGCGTTCGGTGTCCGGTAGATCATCCTCATCCTGAAGCATGAGGCCCCAGCGATCGACAAAGTCTTCATTCACGTTCAGGCGCACCGATTTGACGAGCTTCGCGGTTCGTTCATCGGTCCGGAGCCGTTCCGCGAAGGTGTTCGCGGCATTGATCGTCGACACGCGGTCAATCCCTTCGACGACCGCTACAAGCACGGACGTTGTGCTGAAGGCATCGTTAATCGCCGTATAGCTCTTCGCGGTGGGATTGTCCGACGGCAACATCTTCGCAAGGTCCGTTTCCACTCCGAGCCGCGAGGCTCCAAGCAGGCCGAGTGCCGTCAGGATGGCAGACACGACCAGAACGATGACGGGATGTCGCGCAATCGTGCGTCCCGTGTTTTCAAGTGCCATTCGTGTGTTCATAGTTCCTCCTTATCTATCCAGTTAGTTAGTATCAGGTAACAAAACAAAGAATCAATAACTAAACAGTTGGTTTAATTGCGGATCGATCATAAAACCGCAAACCCGACGTTTGCTCATATTTTCAATCCTCCTTTTTCGTGATGATCGCGTCCACGACGGCATCGAACGGAACCGCCTTGCCGTACGCATGGGCGGAATAGCGAAAGTGCGTGCCGATAAACGCCTTGATGAAGCGTTTCCGCAACCCCGATTCTTCCATGCCGAAGCGATCCATCCAGGCCTCGTGATATACGACGTAATTGACGAGGGGCATGATCCCGGTGAAGAATTCCAGCACCATAGAGAATTCGCGGTCGCCGAGGGCTTCCGCCTCCTCCGGTTCGATCGTCGAGAATATCTTGTCGATAATCGATTGGATCGTCTTGTAGATAAAATCGTTCACCGGCGAGCGTTTCATCGATTCCATCAGGATTACCCGCAGGATGTCCTGCCGCTCCTCGAGGATATTCAGGAAGCCGTCGATCATCTTTGCCGCGAATTCATCATTTTCGAAATCAAAACTCCCCATTTCCTTGAGGTCGAGCATCTTCAGCGCCTCTTCGAGCGTCTCGAGAAAGGCCGTTTCGAGAAGCTCTTCCTTGCCGCGCGGGAAGTAATAGTAGATCAGGGCCTTGTTGACGGACGCCCGTTTGGCGATCGCGTCGACCCGGGCGCCATCATACCCCTTTTCCGCGAATACAGTTACCGCGGCTTCCAGGATGCGTTGCTTTGATGTTTGATCTTCTTCATGCTTCTTCATAACTCACCGGTTAGTTAATAAATAGCGCATGAATCTCCTAATGTCAAGGGATTTCTGTACTGCTGTCAAAAATGTGTGTACAGGACCTTTAAAAACTTCAGTTTTTGAAGGCCTTCCTCTAATTAAGTACAAATTCTGTAAGGATTTGTAAAGTCCAGTTACATACCCGACCGGGGTATGTAACTGGACCGAGCCCCCTCAAGCGAAAGAATCACGATTGACGCTCTCCATAATTCATTTGACTCTCCCGCAGGGGGAGGGTTGATCCTTCCATCGGAGGCTGGAATGAGGAGGAAAACCATGATGATACTTTTTATTTGCGCAGGCGTTTTGGTACTGGCGCTAGCCGTTGCGGCGGCTGTCGTATTCATGTCGTTCGGTAAGGCCATGTACGAGCCCGGCTCTCTTTCCCGCATGGCGGGAGAGGGAAATATCCCGCTTGATCCGGTTGGCGCTTTCGCGTACGGAAAAATCCGGAAAGACGGAACGCGCGAATTCACGCTTGAGGCCGAACCGGGGATTACCCTTGCGGGCTTTGAACGGGGAACTGGTTCGCCGGTTCTCGTCGTCCACGGCGGCCCGGGCTTTCCCCCGGATTCCCCCTGGGCCGGTCCCTCGTCTTTCGAAGGATCTCGCCGATTCGTGTACTGGCACCAGCGCGGTTCGGGTCGCTCCACCAGGCCAATCGACCGCTTCCCGACGAAGAATTTCCCGGCTAACGTCGCGGAGCTTGACCGGCGCCTCGGCATGGCGGCCCAGGTCGCGGACATCGAGCGGCTTCGACGGGCCCTCGGCGTCGAGAAGCTGGACCTCCTGGGCCATTCCTTCGGCGGCTTGATCGCCTGCCTCTATGCCATAGAATTCCCGGACCGGGTCGCGAGCCTCGCCCTCGTCGCCCCGGCCCCGATGATAATCTTCCCGCCCGCATCAGGAGGCCTCTACGAGGAAATCCGCGCATATCTGCCCAAAGATGAGATCCCGGCCTACGACCGATGGCTCGCGGATTTCTTCAATTACGGAAAGCTCTTTACCCGCTCCGAGGACGAACTCAGGATTCTCAACGCGGGCATGACGGATTTTTACCGCAAGGCAATGGAAGCGCGTGGCGAGTCGATGGGCGAGGTAACCGGAAGCGACGCGGAACTGACCGGTGGCTGGATGATGCAGGCGATCTTCTTCGGCCTGGGAAAGAAGCACGATTGGAGCGGCGCCTTCTCGCGCATCCGCGTCCCGACCACGGTCGCCTTCGGCACGCAGGACCTGAGCGATGCGGGTTCCTTCGACCAGTATCGCGCGATAGAGGGCGCCGACTTCAGGCAGGTACGGGACGCGGATCATTTCCTCGTGGACGACCCGGATGCCTTCGCCGTGGCATTCGCCGGCGTTTGGCGATGACGGGGCCGCGCTTGTCTCAACTCCCCGTTCGCGCTATCGTGGTCGGGGAGGCAGGACGTGGCAGAATACCGCATCGGGGATTTTTCGCTCATCTCGCGCATCAGCGTAAAGGCGCTCCGATACTACGACGAAGAGGGTCTGCTCAAGCCCTCGCGGGTGGACGCGATGACCGGTTACCGTTTCTACGATGACGATTCGGTCGAGCGGGCCAGGACCGTGCGCACGCTCCGCGACCTCGATTTCTCGGTCAAGGAAATCGCCCATATCCTGCCCGAGGCCAGGGACGAGGCCGATATCGCCGACGCACTGACGCGCAAGGCCTCCGAACTCGAGGATCTTGCCCGCTCATACGGGAAAAAGGCCGCGCGCATCAGGCGGGCGCTCGAGCGCCCCTCGCTCACGATCGAGTGCGGGGCAACGCCCGTCGTCAGCCACGCGCGCGAGCCAAAAAGGCTCGCGGCCGAGATCCGCTACAGGGGAAGCTACGGCGAGGTCGGAAGGCATTTCGGTTCCATCTACCGCTCGCTCGGCCGACGGGCCCGCGGCCCGGCCTTCTGCCTGTACCGCGAGCTCTCCTATGCCGAGGACGCGGAGATATCAGCCTGCATCGAGATCGCCGAGGCGCCCCCGAACGCGGTGGCCCTGCGGGAGGCCGGCATAGGCATCATCGAGCTCCCCTCCGCGGACGGCCTAGAGATCGTGCATCCCGGACCCTATTCCCGTCTCGGCGAATCCTATAGCCGCCTTTTCGCCAACGCAAACGATGCCGGCCTCTCCCTGGTCCCGCCAGTCCGCGAGTTTTACCTCAAAGGCCCCGGCCTAATCCTGCGGGGAGACGAGAGCCGCTACCGCACGCGAATCTTCATCCCCCTGGGATAGAGGGGCGCATTATCGAATTCCTCAAAAGATCAAGAACGCGCAATACGACATACAGGATATAATGACAATATTGGAGTATTTCTTGAAGTTAAAACTCAGGAATGTTATACTACCGATAGTTCAATTCAAAATAAAGGAGTATTGAAAATGGCAAAATGCCCTATGTCTAGTCTCATCCTAAGCTGTGCGATCCTCGCACTGGTATTCACATTCTTCAGCTGCAGTACGGGAAGTTCTTCCGATGCAAAGGAAGATAACACGACCGAACCGCCGGTAGCGGCATCCGAATCGCTCGTTGAGGGTATCTACACCGGAACCTACGACGGGAAAGATGCGAGCTTCATCTGCTCGGGTACCGATTGCGTCATCGTGGTCGACGGCAAGACCTACGCGAAGGGCACCTTCACGGACCTTGCTACGGCGTCGGCCTCGGCGCGCGCGGCCGGCTTCGTGGCAAACCTGACGATCATCGAGAAGGTCAATTCGGAGGGCATTCTCTGCACGGTAGCTGCCCCCGAGAAGATCACGTTCGCGTTCCCGCCCGAAGGCTCGACCGAGCCCATCACGATCACCGTGGGCGGAGTCGCCCAGGACATCACGCGCGAAGTCACGTATACCGTAACCTTCGACCATAAAAACGGCCAGTATTCCGAGGTGCCGGTAAAGGCTGGCACGGAGCTAAAACTTGACGATCCCATATACAACTCGATCGCGAAGGGCAACTACTCGCTCATGGATTGGTGTCTCGACAAGGAATGCACGACGCCCGCGCCGAACCCGCTCATAGTCGATAAAAACATGACGCTGTACGCAAAATGGGTGATGGCATCTCTCGCCGCCCCGGCGGTAACGGATGTTTCCGACGGCATCTCGATCCCGGTTGACATGATGCCGGAAAATAACGGAGGGCTACAGTTTTTCAAAATTGAAGCTGACGGATCATGGAATTCAATCTATTATCGAGGCAGCGGCGAAGAGAATTATAAGGCTCCGATACTTTATCCTTTCGTCGAGGCGGGAAAGGTATACCGATTCGTCATTGAGTTCTACGATCAGAACAGTCATGCTATAGCGGTTACGAATCAATTCACCGCGACCCCCGCGCACGGCGTCGGCGAGATCTCCGTTTCTAACGGCGACGCGATTACGCACAACATAACAGATGACGGAAAGTATTCGATGGACGCGGTCCCGGAATTCACCGGAACGGGAGCGTCGTCAATTCAAGAGTCCTGGGCCTGGTTCGAATTCTGGAAAGGGAATGGATGGGAGTCTCAGACCTTTACCTGGATCACGGGATCAAACATGCCGACGACCGAGATCACTACTCAACATGATATGTTCTTTAATCTCATTTCAAATCCGTCCGTCCCGCTTCCCTCGGGTTCGAAGTTTTTCGTGAATTTCGTACTTAAGGTAAGATATGGGAATGCCGAGTATCGCGTGTTAAATTGCACAAGCGAGGTACACACAATTACCTACGACGAGCGATGGCGCACATACGCGGAAAACTCGATATTCGGAGATACTAATACATGTGTATACACCCTTGACAAAACTGCCACGGGTTCTTCGATAATCGTCACCAGTAATCCTGACTACGATGAGGTTTCTCTTTTCTACAACTGTGATTCTACCCGGGGGAAGAGCTGTACCTATACCGTAACCGTAAAAAACACCTCTTCAGTCGAAGAGTATGTATCTTTCAAGGTTCGGGGAAACCAAGAACCCTGGCAGTATAGTGCAACCATCCCCGCAGGAAGCGAGACAACATTCTCGATCAACAACGATGAAGAGAAGGTCGTATCAAGAGACGGATTCCTTTTTGTAAATGTCAATGGTGGTTCCTTCGAGATATCGAATCCTGTCATCACGGAGAACGAGTAATACTGCTTTCCCGTCGCGGGTTCCTCCCGCGGCGGGAATTTGATTCGGAGTCGCGCAATGCGCGACTGTCACTCAATCATATCCGTATTCAAAATATAACGCTCATCAATATCAATCAGAAGCTCAGCCATAAAAGTGCCGAGCGCATCCCGTGGATCACTGCGGTATCGCCAATGTGTATTCTATGCGTATCAATCGATTTAGTGCCTTCATTACGTGAGCTTATCAATTCATCGAATTTACTATCCGATATCCCCCCGAATGCATTGAACAATTTCCATGCCGCCCAAAAGACGTATATGTAGTTTATAAACATTGTTGTTCCATCCGTGCCCATATAAAATTCCACGACGGTAAAACCTATCGGGAAAACGATCAGACAGATAGTGCCAACGATTGCGAGTCTTTTGAATATCCCCCGTTGATTTACGCGCTCGTCATTTGACATCATCGCCCACTCTACAAAATAGACACTCATGCAATTCAGCCATATCGCTAAGACGCAGTTCAACAGATAATTCAGATTAATGTAATACTCAGATGTTATCCAGTTTCGTCTAAACTCCACTTGTTTATTGTACCGGCATCAATACTGGCCCTGCGGGCGAGCGCTGATACCCAAAATAGTACGATATTAAAAAAGGGCAGCCAATCGGCTGTCCTTTTTTATCAATCTTTATAAGACCTCTCAAACCATAGTAAGTACTGAATCACGGATGGCCATAACTGTCGCATGTATACGTAGCTGTCGCCCCGTGCTCGTCTGTCACGGTAAGGATCACGTATCCCGAGTCGAATGAATAGGCCGTAACGGTCGCCTTCGAACCGTTGTTAATCAACGATGCTCCCCCGCCACTGACAGATTGAACTAATTCCCACTCATAGTCGAAGCTGTCTCCTTCAGGATCGACCACAGAGGCTGTGTACGTAAAAATCCCGTACATATAATTCCCGTTCACGTCGTAGTTATAGAATTTCTCGGGATATACAATGTTTATCACCGGAGCGTCATTATTCGGATCATCTCCGCCTCCACTTCCCCCGCTCAGATGCTCGGGGTCGGCAGCGGCAGTCTCATCCGGGCAATCCTTGTAGGTTTTGAAACGATGGATGGATGTGGGTGAACCGTAAGAATACACATATACATCATCTCCACGGACGCACAGGACGCCGGGGGAATCAACTTTAGGAGACTCGGAATCATCCGGGTCGGTCGTGGCCACCTTGGACCAAGATTTATCCAACACCTTGAGATTATCGTTCGACATATTGGAAACATAATGATACCCGTTACCGTCGGTCGCGACGTCAAAGGGACAGTTGAAAGCCCAATCCCCGCTCACGTATTTTTTCTTGGTCAGGTCACTGTTCAACACCAGAATACCGTCGTGGGACCCTTCATTGAATTCAACCGCGATGCAAATCTCTCCGTCGTATCCCGCACCGACCCCGGTAAAGTATCCATTCGTGCCTGTCGCTCCATCATCAGCGAAACCCGGTATCATGGCGGCGACGTCCGAGCCCATAAGGCTATGCACTACCTCAAAATTCAAGCTGAAGACCCTAATGGATAATGAATCAACGACAGTACCGCCGGTATAGGCATTGACAAACGATCCATTATCGAGCAGAGCGACCGAGTCCATCGTCAGCGGAAAGCTCGGGGCATCCTCAAGACTGATCTTGTCGTAAAGAGTCCCATCCGTGCGATATCTGTAGAAGGTATTGCTCGTCATGAATCCCTTGTCGATCACGTTGACGAGGTTGCTCTTGTCGATAAAGAAGAGCGAAGCCCCTATGTTATTACCGTTTTTATCTTTGAATATCCCCCTGTCTTCCCCTTCCACGGTACAAACGCGGATATAATCGTCCTGCGAGGAAAAACCAGCATGCATGAAGATAAGACCGTCATACGACACGGCCAGAGAAGAGACAGTCTCGGACGTATCGCAAACCTTCCCGACATACTCGAGCTTCGGCAGATTGTCGTCGTCGCCGCCACCGCTTTCGGCGCCGCAACCTGAGCAGAGAAGGACCGTCAACGCCGCGATCGCGGCCAAACCGATGAATCCCGCCCGCGCGAAACGCGCTTCTTTTTGATGAATGGATCTCACTGTAATCTCCTTATCACTTTTTAAACTCATCAGAGGATGCCATAGTAATGATGGTATTTTAGCATCACAAAACGGAATTGACCTAGCGTTTTTTTCCAGTGGAGATAATAGAGTTATTAATGAGCACAGTACGCTGGGTCAGTACCAAACTGTACCATCAGGATTGATATTATTATACAATGTAAAAAATATTGACAGGAGTAGTAAACCGATTTACTCTTGAGCATTACCGGTGTTACCGGATAACAAAAATGGTCAGGAAGGAACGACATCAGTAGCTGATTCTACTAACGACCAAAGATGACAATTCCTACCAGTATTTTAAAGGATGGACAAATGAAAAAACACGACTGGCTCTTGGCGGGAATCGCCTGCATCGCGTTGCTTTTCGCCGGCTGCGCCGGAGGCGGCACCGATGCCGACGATAGCGGCGATGATGACGATGACGACACTACGTCCCCGACGGTTTCGACAGTCGCCGTGGACGCTGGCTACGCGTACGTCGCCGACCCGACAGACGAAGATTCACCCGAAGTTCTGAGTATGCTCCCCAACACCGGGGCCACCGACGTCTCCCCCGCAGCCCCTATCGTAATGTACTTCGACGATATGATCGATCCCGCGTCGGTCAACGATACCTCGATCCAGGTGTTTGAAGGTTCGGGCGCGGCGCAGGAAAATTACCGGGCAGCCGACGCGAAACAGGTGTACGGTACTATCACCATTTCGAAAACCGCAAACGGCCTTGTCACGATTATCGTGTTTACCCCGTTTGACAGCTTCTCGCCGAACGTCACCGTCACCGTAACGATCGACGAAACGGTCGTCGACAACGGCGGAAATCCCCTGGAAACCGACGATCCCGTAACCTTCACGACCGGAACGCAGGAAGCAACGAGCGCTTCAGTCCTTGATTTTGAGGCGGGGGACGAAGGTTTATCGTTCAATGGCCAGGGCGGTATCGTCGAGCTTCCTAAATGGGGAATGCCACTCATGGAGGGAACGCACGCCGCGGCCATCACGACCGGGGACGTTGAGGATTTTACCAACTCCCCGATAGATGGGCAGTATTCTGTGTTTTCGACAGGCTTGGTCTCGGTACCGTCAGGCATGAAGAATCTCACGCTCGATTACTATTTCGTCTCGGACGAGTTCAAGGATTATTTGGGCACGAAATACGACGATAACGCGACCGTAACCGTGTCCGGATCGGGCGGAGCCCGGACCGTCGTATTGAACAGCGTCAATAGCTATGACTCTGTTGAGGGAGAGGCGCAGCTTACGGAGGTCTCCGAACTCGGCGATTGGTGGACGACGCCGAAGACCACGAAGTCGATCGACATATCGGATCTCGGCGACGAGGTGACGATTTCCATAACCATATCCGATGTCGGTGATACGATCTTTGGTTCAATGCTGTTGTTCGACGATCTGCGGTTTGAATAAGTAGAGCGACATTGCGGGACTGGACTTCATCGGAGATGACGTTCGGTCCCCGTTTTTTTTAAAACCCCAATCGCTTTACCCCGACATCCTTCCGGCAACTTCCCCTCTTCCAATCAGGCAGCGCTATCGGCGTCTTTACCCGTTTCGCGCGCAGGCGTCCTGGACGACGAGGCCCGCGAGGATCATCCCGACGGTCGCCGTGACGTGAGCCGCGCTCCCGTTGATTACGCGCGCCGGACCCGGCCCCGAAGCGGCCTCATCGGGAACCCCGCTGATTTCCTTGATCGGTAGATGCTCCGTGCTGTAGACCGCGGGAAAGTGGCCGGTAAAGCCGCGAAGGCGCAGGCCCCGGCGCACGAGCTTCGCGAGGGGACACCCTTGCGTGTCCCAGATATCCGCGACTCTCAGCCGCGTCGGGTCAAGCTTCGCCGCCGCCCCCATCGAGGAAAAGAGGCGCGCGCCCGCCGAGGCCGCATGCTCGATCAAGTCGAGCTTGGCGGCCATGTTGTCGATGGCGTCGATGACGTAGTCCCCGGCCCCGATGTCGAAAAGGCCGGCGGTTTCCCGTGAATACTCGCGGCGGATGGCAGTTACCCCGCATCGGGGGTTTACGGTCAGTATCCGGTCCCGCATCTCGTCGGCCTTTGGCCTGCCGACGTTCCCGGCCGTCGCCTCGAGTTGGCGGTTGACGTTGGTCGCGCAGACGGCGTCGAAATCGACGAGGACGAGGGAGCCTATTCCGGAACGGGCGAGGGCCTCGGCGCACCAGCTCCCGACGCCGCCGAGCCCGAAAACGAAGGCGCGGGACGACTGGAGGGCAAGAAGCGGCCCCTCCCCGATCAGGAGAGAGAGCCGCTGGTATATGGGATCGATGGGCATAGCCGGTATTTTATCAACGCGCGACGCCAGCGTCAAACCTTCGCGAGGGCCTGCTCGAGATCGGCGATTATATCATCGATATGCTCGATGCCGATCGACAGGCGCACGAGGTCAGGAGGAAGGCCGCCGTCCAGCTGCTCCTTGTCGGTAAGCTGCGAATGCGTGGTGCTGGCGGGATGTATCGCGAGGCTCTTCGCGTCCCCGACGTTCGCGAGATTCGAGAAGAGCTCGAGCGAGTCGATAAACCGCTGTCCCTTTTCCCTACCCGTCCCGTGCGCGTCCGGCCGTATCCCGAACACGACCATGCCGCCGAAGCCGGTTCCGCCGCCCGCCGCCCGTCCGCCGAACAGCCTCGAGGCGACCGCGTGCGATGGATCGCCCTTGAGCCCCGGATAGCGAACCCAGGCGACCTTCGGCTGCTTCGCGAGCCACTCGGCTACCTTGAGCGCGTTCTCGTTGTGCCGCGCCATGCGGACGGGAAGGCTCTCCGTTCCCTGCAGGAATATCCAGGAGTTGTCGGGCGAAAGGCAGGCGCCGAGATTCCGCAGGGGGCCTGTCCTGAAGCGGAGCGCGAACGCCATCGGCGCGAGCGGCGCGGGTAGGTCATGCGCCCACCTCAGTCCATGATACGCGGGATCGGGCTCGGTCATGAGCGGCACGTTGCCGCCCTTCCAGTCGAACTTCCCCGAATCGATGACCACTCCTCCGATGCCCGCGCCGTGTCCGCCGATCCACTTGCTCAAACTGTGGATGACGATGTCGGCCCCGTCCTCCATCGGGCGGTAGTTTGTCGGCGGGGTGAAGGTCGAGTCGACGACGAGGGGAATATGCGCTTCGTGAGCGACCTTCGCGATCGCGGCGATGTCGACGACGTCGAGCGAAGGATTCCCGATCCCCTCGACGAAGACAAACCGCGTCTTCGGCGTGATGGCCTTCCGCACGTTCTCGGGATCGAGCGCGTCGACGAGGCGTACGTCGATCCCCTGGTCCTTCAGGAGGACGGTGAACATCGTGTACGTCCCGCCGTAGAGGTTCCTCGCGGCGACGATTTCGTCTCCCGCGCGGGCGAGCGTCAGGGCCGTGTAGTGAATGGCCGCCGTTCCGGACGCGGTGACGACCGCGGCCGCGCCGCCCTCGAGGAGGGCGAGCCGGTTTTCCAGAACTAGGCCAGTCGGGTCGCCGAGACGGGTATAGATGAACCCGAGTTCCTTGAGGGCGAAGAGATTCGCCCCATGCTCGGCCGAGTTGAAGTTATACGCCGTGGTCCGGTACACCGGGACTCCGCGGGATTTCGTCGTGGGGTCGGGAGACTGTCCCCCGTGTACCGCCAGGGTTTCCAGATGCAGTTGTTTTGCCATAATCGTATACTTCCTTTCTCAGTCTTCGAACAGCCAGGTCGAAAGATACCGTTCGCCCGTGTCGGGGAGGATAGCCACAATCGTCTTTCCCTTGTTTTCGGGACGTTTCGCGATGGTGAGCGCGGCTTCAAGCGCTGCGCCCGAGGAAATGCCGATGAGCAAGCCCTCTTCCCTCGCGGCCCTGCGCGCGATCGCCCCCGCCTGCACGTCGTCGGCCAGGTAAATCTCGTCGAAAATTTTCCGGTTAAGGACGCCGGGAATGAAGTTCGGCCCGATGCCCTGTATCTTGTGGGGCGCGGGTTGTCCGCCGGAAATCACCGGAGACGCGGCGGGCTCGATGAGCACGACCTTGAGTCCGGGTTTCTTCGACTTGAGATACTCTCCGGTTCCGGTGATGGTGCCTCCGGTACCCGATGTCGCCACGAGAATATCGATCGCCCCGTCGGTATCCTTCCATATTTCCGGCCCAGTCGTGCGGCGATGTATCTCGGGGTTCCCGGAATTCTCGAATTGCTGGGGAATGAACGAGTTCGGCGTGACCGCCGCGAGTTCACTCGCCTTGTCCACCGCTCCCTTGATTCCCTTCGCGCCCTCGGTCAGGACGAGCTCGGCGCCAAAGGCTTTCAATAGTTTGCGTCGCTCGACGCTGAAAGTATCGGGCATGGTCAGTATGATTCGGTACCCCTTGACGGCGGCGACGGCCGCGAGCGCGATACCCGTGTTTCCGCTCGTCGGCTCGATGATGACCGAATCCTTGCGGAGTTTTCCGTCCCGTTCGGCGGCCTCTATCAACGCGAGTCCGACGCGGTCCTTGACGCTGGAGTACGGGTTCATGCTTTCCAGCTTCACGTATACCTCTGCATCGCTGTCGTTCATGCGGTTAATCCTCACGAGCGGGGTATTCCCGATCAGATCCGTGATTTTGTTGACCTTTGCCATATCACACCTCTTTTATATCCTACTAACAGGATAGTTATTATATACTATCACATCAGACAGTCTGTCAATCGGTTTTTATATTAATTATACTGTTTTAATAGGTTTTAACTGGAATTTCAAATAAAATACATATAGGACTCTTCCGGATCGACCGTACCGAGCATCGAAGCGAGGGTTATGCGGTCAAGAAGACCAGCGATACGCTCGTTCAGGCGATCGTATACCGTCCGGCGGATGCATCTCCTGAAGGCATTTTCCGTCTCGCCTGCTCGCAGGGGATCGATGACCAGGTTATCGCCCTCAAGCTCCCTGAGAGCCTCCCCGATCACGATCTCCTCTGGCGGCCTCGCGAGGGTATAGCCGCCCGAAGCTCCCTTGACCGAGCGGATATAGCCCGCACGGCGAAGGATGACGGCAACCTGCTCCAGGTATCGGGGGGAAACGTTTTGCCTTTCGGCTATGCTCGCGAGAGCGACGTGACTCTCGCCGCGGTGTTCCGCGAGATCGAGCATAAGCCTGATGCCATACCTTCCTCGGGTCGATATTTTCATACGATGAAGCCCTCCTCGGCCCGGACCTGCGCCCCGTACGAGAGCGCGAGATCCTTGAGCGTGATGGAATCGACGCACTGGGCTATCTCGGAATAGAGGGCGGACCAGGTATGCCTCGAGATGCATCTTGCCTCGGCGGGACAGGTCCCTTCAGAAAGGCAGGCGACCGGCTCGAGCGAACCCTCGACCGAGCGGAGGATATCGCCGACCGTAATATCCGCGGGATCGCGCCCGGGGAGGTATCCGCCCCTAGCTCCGCGAATACCCCGCACGATCCCGGATTTCTTGAGCGGGATGAATAACTGCTCGAGATAGCCATCGGAAATTCCCGTATTCTCCGAGATTGAGCGCGTACTGGCGAATGCCCCCTCGGGAAGCAGGGCGAGATAGAGCAGAGCCTCAAGGGAATACTGGCCTCTCGTCGATATCCTCATCTCATCTCCTAGTAAATTTGGTGTCTTTATAAAGATACAATCGGATCGGGGGACGGTCAAGGTTGAATACAAGCTACTGGATCGATGCCGAAATAGCGCCTATACTAACCGTCTGGAGATCAACATGCCCGAAAAAACAGGCAAAAACGGGAAAAGAAAGATCAAACCGATATTCCGGAGCGTCAACGCGGGGGGAGTCGGCTCGGCGCCGGGAACCCCGACATATATCGGGGATCGCGTACCCGTGGAAGCGACCTACTCGCTGATCCAGTACGACGACAACGAGATCTCCATCGTGACCCCCGAAAGCATCGAGGAGATCATCCTCATGCAGGATCCGGACATGGTCAACTGGATCAACGTAAACGGGCTGGCCAACCAGAATGACTTCAAGCGATTATGCGCGAGCCTCAAGCTCGACCCGCTGACCATGGAAGACCTGCTTAATACCGAGCACAGGCCAAAGGTCGAGGATTTCGGGCATTACCTGTTAGTCATCATCAAGATGTTGACCAAACAGGAATATCGCCCCGTCGAATACGAACAGATCAGTTTTATCCTGACGGAGGACACCCTCGTCACCTTTCAGGAGGCTCCCGGCGACTGCTTCAACCCGGTGCGGGAGCGGCTGAAAAACGGAACGGGCAAGCTCAGGCGCGTGGGGAGCGAATATCTCCTGTACGCGCTTCTTGACGTCATCGTCGACAACTATTTCATGATACTGGAAGATTTCGGGACGCGCCTCGAGGACATCGAGGAATCCAGCATGCTGTCCCAGCAGGCAAAGGGATTCATGTCGGGCCTGCAAAACGTAAAAAGCGAGCTCAACCGCATGAGGCGCGTCATCTGGCCGGTCCGCGACACGGTCGGAACCCTGCTGCACATCGAGTCGCCGCTCGTCGACGAATCGCTCGTGCCGTATCTGAGGGACTTGCACGAAAACACGGTTCAGGTACTCGAGGCGCTCGAAAGCTACCGCGAAACGGCGTCGGGGATACAGGAAGTTTTCCTCTCCTCCCTGTCCAACCGCATGAACGAGGTGATGAAGGTGCTCACGATCATCTCTACGATTTTTATCCCCCTGACCTTCATCGTCGGCGTCTACGGCATGAACTTCGCGTTCATGCCGGAACTCCGCGCGGTATGGGGCTATCCCGCCGTCTGGGCCCTGATGGTCGCCGTCGCTGCGGGCCTTCTCGTTTTTTTCAAGAGGAAGAAATGGCTGTGATCGCGACGGACCGAACGCGGCGCGCGCTGTTCGTTTTCGCAGTTTTCTGCTATATTCCCCGTACCACAGAGCCATAATCAGGGAGAACCATTAACATGGATACACAAGATACAAATAACACGGCGAACAGCTTCGCCTCTCTTTTTGAAAACAGCATGAAAAAGATGGACAAGCTCCAGCCGGGACAGATGATCGAGACGCAGATCGTCTCCATAACGAAGGATTGCGTCTTCCTGCAGTTGAGCGGTAAAAGCGAGGGCGTGCTCGACAGGGCCGAGCTGACGGACAAGGACGGCAAGCTGACCGCCCGGGAAGGCGACGCGATCAGGGTCTTCTTCCTCAACGCAAAAAACGGCGAGATGAATTTCACGACCAAGATCAGCGGGGACAAGGCCGGCTCGGCCATGCTCGAGAACGCGTACAAGGGCAAGATCCCGGTCGAAGGTCTCGTTGAAAAGGAAATCAAGGGCGGTTACGAGATTAAAATCGGCGAGGCCCGCGCCTTCTGTCCCTTTTCCCAGATGGGCCTCAGACGCGCCGAAAATACCGAATCCCCCGTGGGCAAGCACCTGACTTTTAAAATCCAGGAGTTCAAGGAAGGCGGGCGCAATATCCTGGTCTCGAACCGGGTAATCCTGGAAGAGGAACGGGCCGACAGGCTCGAGTCCCTGAAGAAGACCCTTCACGAAGGGATGGTCATAAAGGGGGCGATCAAGTCGATCCAGGACTTCGGCGCCTTCGTCGACGTCGAGGGGATTCAGGCCCTCCTGCCGGTCTCGGAGATCGGCCGCTCCCGCGTGGGCGAGATCCGCGAGGTTCTGTCCGAGGGACAGGAGATCGAGGCCGAGATCATCAAGATCGACTGGAAAAACGAGAGGATAAGCCTGAGCATGAAATCGCTCCTCTCGGATCCCTGGGAGGGCGCTCTCGAAAAGTACCCGAAGGACTCGAAGCATACCGGCACGGTCGTCAGGATAACCAGCTTCGGCGCCTTCGTTTCCCTGGAAAGCGGAGTCGACGGTCTTGTTCACATCTCGGAACTCCAGGGAGACAGCAGATACGGCAACTCCGGGGTCGCGGTCAAGGTCGGGCAGCCCCTGTCCGTCCTCGTTCTCGACGTCGACGTCGATAAACGGAGGATATCCCTCAAGCCGACCACCTCCCTCGAGGAAGACAAGACATCGAAGCAGTACATGGACGGCAACGCCGACGCGGACACCTACACCCCCTTCGCCGCCCTTCTGAAAAAAAAGAAATAACCCGCGCGACGCCGGGAGCCTTCCCGGGCCCGACATAACCGGGCAATAAAAGTCGGGCATGGTCCCGCGGGATCGGCTATGGTATCCCTGCAGGGTTATGGACAAGGAGCGAGGATGGATTGGCAACAGCGCATGACGTCGGCACTCGACTATCTGGAGCGGCGCCTGAGGGACGATCTCGACTTGCAGGAGGCCGCGCGCGAGGCTAACTGCTCGACCTATCACTTCATCAAGATGTTCCAGGTCGTTACCGGGATGGGCCCGGCCGAGTACGTCAGGCGAAGGCGCCTGTCATGCGCCGCGATAGACCTCGCGGGCGGCGGGGAGCTCATCCTGGACATCGCGCTCAAGTACGGCTACGACTCGCCCGACTCGTTCACTCGGGCCTTCAAGCGGGAGTTCGACTGCCTGCCGAGCGACGCGAGGGTTCCCGGGACAAGACTGCACGCCTATTCGCCCCTCTCCTTCACCATTACCCTGAAAGGAGACAAGACCATGGAATACCGCATAGAGAAAAAGGGCGAGTACCGGCTCACGGGGCTGGGACTCAAGGTCAACAACCTGGACGGGACCAACTTCAAGGAGATACCCGAGTTCTGGGACAAGGTGGAAGCGGACGGCCGATTCAAGGCCCTCTGCAAAAAGGCCGGTCCGAACCTCGGGATCGTCGGGGTATGCCACGGCTTCGACATGAAGAGCGGAAACTTCGTCTACTCGATCGCCATTGAAACGCCGGCCGACAGGCAGGGACTTCCCGAGGGATGCGAGGACTTCGTCGTCCCCGCCTCGACCTGGGCGAAGTTCGTGTCCAGGGGTCCCCTCAGACCGAACTTCCAGGAGACCATCAAGCGGATCTACTCGGAGTGGCTCCCCACTTCGGGCCGCGAGCTCGCGGGAACGGCGGAGGTCGAGTACTACCCCGACCTCCCGGACTCGCAGGCGAGCGACTACTGGTGCGAGTATTGGGTCCCTCTGAGGGATAAGAACTGAGGCCTGAAGGCCGGAGCCGTTTACACGAGCCGCTTCGTGCCGTCAGCCGGGGAGCAGGCGAAGAAGCCCGCTTCCAGGCCGGTCCTGGCCGCGTAACCGGCGCCGACCGAGGCGATGAATTCCTTTATCGAGTCCCGGTGCACGATCGCGATAGCGCATCCACCGAAACCGGCGCCGGTCATCCGCGCTCCTATGCAGCCCTTCGCGGCGTTCGCCTCATCGAAGAGGGCGTCGAGTTCCTCCCCCGTAACCTCGTAATCGTCCCTGAGCGACTCGTGCGATTCGCGCAAAAGCCGGCCGAGCGTAGCGAGATCGCCCGCCTCCAGGGCCGCGACCGCGCGATTGACGCGCTCGTTCTCGCGCACGCAGTGGCGTACCCGCTTCAGGACGACGGGATCGGCGATGGTTCCGGACAGGGATTCGAACTCGACGGTCGACAACTCGCAGATCGTAGAAATCGGCTTTACCTTCCGGAGCGCCTCGAGCCCGCGCTCGCATTCGGCGCGCCTCTCGTTGTACTTCGAGTCGGCAAGCTGTCGTTTCTTGTTCGTGTTCATCACGACGATGCGGTAGTCGCCAAGCTCGAGCGGGGCGTACCGGTATTCGAGGGTATTCGTGTCGAGCACGATCGCGTTGTCGCGCTTTCCCATTGCTACCGCGAACTGATCCATGATCCCGCATTGCACGTTCATGAACTCGTGCTCGGACTGCTGGCCTATGAGGGCGAGCCGGACGCGGTCGATCCCGAAGCCGTAGAGCTCGGAAACCGCGTACGCGAAGCCGACCTCGAGGGCCGCGGAGGACGAGACGCCGCCGCCCGAGGGGATCGTGCTGAACATCAGGAGATCGAAGCCGACGTCGAGCTCATGGCCCTGATCCTTCATGATTTTGAGGATGCCGTTCAGGTAGTTCGCGTAGTCGTTTTCCTTCTTGTACGCGAAAGCGTCCTTGATGTCAAAAGAGTACTCGCCGGGAAATCGCAGGTCGTTGTAGACGATCTTCGTGTCGGTTCTCTTGCGGAATGCCAGGTACAGGCAGGTATCGATGGCGGCCGGGAAAACCTTCCCGCCGTTGTAGTCGATGTGCTCCCCGATGATGTTGATCCGCGCGGGCGAGGCGAAGACCTCTACCGGGCGGGAAGCGGCGCTTACCGTCGGGCCGTACAGCGACTCGAACTCGGCGGTGAATTCACGCTTGAGCAAGGCGGCGTCGTATCCCGAAAGCCAGGCCAGAACCGCGCGCCTCACCTCGGCGGCGGAGCTTTCCACGGCGGCGACGTTCGCGGCGGCCCAGGCCCCGGACTCGGAGGAGGCGTAGTACTTGATCAGGTTCTTCCCGCGAAGGGGCGTATAGAATTCGATGTGCAGATGATAGGCAGGGAGCACGTCGTCGTACTCGGGGCTGTTCACGGGATTCTGGTGAACGACCATCATGTAGGGGAAGGGCCGGTCGAAGATCCGGTCGAAGGACCCGGTGACGACCTTCAGTATCTCGGAGAGATCGTTCCGTTCCGCGTCGTCGAGCTCATAGAGGTAGTTCCTGTGCGCCTTCGGGACGACGAACACCCCGTACGGATAGTCGGTAAAAAAAGGCACGTAGGCGTAAAAGGTCTCGTTCTCGTAGACGATTCGGCGAGCGAAGTCGCGCTCCTCGCGGTTCATGCGGCAGATGAGGCACTCCCCGGTCTTCGCGTGATGCTCGCGCGCGTTGTCGAGCTCTATCTGCGCCTTTTGCGGTATCCATGAGTATGCGTAGATCTGCCCGTGGGGATGCGGCATCGTGACGCCGATCTCCTCGCCCTTGTTTTCGAAGGGCATGATGTATTTGTTGACGGTCTGCTTCGCGAGCGCGGCGACGCGCTCGGCCCAAAGGTCTACCAGCTTCCTGATATGCGGAACGGGAAGCTCGTGCAAGACCTTCGCGTGGTCGGGGGAATAGAGAATGACCTCGCACGCGCCGTAGGAGGGCATGGTTCGGTAGAAATCGGATCCGACGGGATCGGGTTCGGGCGGGGTTTGGCTCATGACGGGGAAGTCGTTGTCGTACTTGTGCACGTCGTACTTCTCCGGCATCTTTCCCGATCCGGGACAGAACGGGCACCACCCCTTCGGCATCTGCGGCCGCTTTTGCCGGCTGGCCGCCACCATGGTCCACGTTCCCAGCAATGGATTGAATCTCAATTCAGCCATGACTATGACCTTCCCTTCTTGTCCCTCTGGCCGTAATAGGCCCCGGGCCCGTGCTTTCGCTCGTAATGCTTGTTCACGATATACTGCGGAAGGGGCGCCGCCCTTGGGCTGATCTCTAGGGTATAAAGCGCCATCTTGGCGAGCTCCTCGAGGACGGCCCCGGCGTACACGGCCTTCGCCGCAGACGATCCCCACGCGAAGGGCCCATGCCCGCCGACGAGAACCATCTGCAGCTCACCCGGGTTAAACGCGCGTCCGCGCGTTCCCTTCCTGAATGTCCCGACGATCAGGTTCCCGGTCTCGAGTTCGTAATCCCTCTTGACCGCCTCGGCCGAAAGCCAGGGCGTGCACGGGACGGGAAGCTGCGCGTGGTCCGCGTGCGTCGTCCCGAACAGCGGGATCGGCTTGCGCGCCTGGGCCCATGCGACCGCGAAGGGAGAGTGGGTGTGAATGATCCCGCCGATCGGCGCCCCGTCCGCCACCGCGAACTCGCGGTAGAGGACGAGATGGGTCGGGGTGTCCGACGAGGGATTCAAGGTTCCCTCGACGGTCTTTCCCTCGAGATCGACGACGACCATGTCCTCGACCTTGAGGTCGGAGTATGGAACGCCCGAGGGCTTGATCGCGAAGACCGCCCTCTGCCGGTCGAAGGCGGAGACGTTGCCCCAAGTATACAGGGCAAGCCCGCGCTCCGGTATCTCCCGGTTCGCGGCCCACGCCTCTTCCTTGAGCGACAGGTAGGGTGACTTCGCGCTCCTCATCCTCAGGCCCTCCAGGCCGCCGCGTTCCAGCGGAGCTCGTTACGGAAGGCCGGGATCGTCGTGTCCTTACCGATGACTAGGCACTCGATGCCGACCATCTCGGCCCAGTCGCGCACCATGGCGGAATCCACGATGTTCGAGAAGGCGGTATGGTGACCGCCCCCGGCCAGTATCCATGCCTCTGCCGAGGTCCGAAGGTTCGGCTCGGGCTTCCAGAGCACGCGGGCGACCGGCAGTTTGGGCAGGTCCTTCCCGGGGGTCACGACGGATATTTCATTGACCACGCAGCGAAACCGCGTGCCGAAGTCGACGACGGCCGCGCAGACGGCGGGGCCGCTCTTGCCGGTAAATACCAGGCGGGCGGGATCCTCGCGGTCGCCGATCCCGAGGGGATGAACCTCGAGCCTGGGCTTTTTATCGGCTATGGAGGGACAGACCTCGAGCATGTGCGCGCCGAGTATCATCTGGTTCCCTTTCTCGAAGTGGTAGGTGTAGTCCTCCATGAAGGAACATCCCTTCCCGCCGCCCTCGAGCCCGGCCGACATCACCTTGAATGCGCGGACCATGGCGGCGGTTTTCCAGTCGCCCTCGCCCGCGAAGCCGAAGCCGTCTGCCATGAGGTGCTGGCAGGCGAGGCCGGGCAGCTGTTTCATGCCGTGAAGGTCCTGGAAGTTCGTGGTGAACGCGTTCGCGCCGACGTCCTTGAAGAAGGCGCGTATGGCGATCTCGATCCTCGCCTGTTCCCTGATCTGGGCGAGGGCGAAGATGCGGTCCTTGCCCCAAACGACCTCGTACTCGCCCTCGTACTTCGAGACGAGCGCGTCGATGTCGCGATCCGCGACGTCCTTCATGTACGCGACGAGGTCGCCGATGCCGTAGTAGGGCACTGACCAGCCGAGCTTCATCATCGCCTCGACCTTGTCGCCGTCGGTGACGGCGACGTCGCGCATGTTGTCGCCGAAGCGCGCGACGCGAAGGCCCTTGGCGTCGGCGACCGCGCAGGCCGCGCGCATCCACAGGGCGATCCTGCCTCGGGTCTCGTCATCGCCCCAATGGCCAACGACGACCTTGCGCGGCACGTCCATGCGGGCCGTGATGAAGCCGAACTCGCGGTCCCCGTGCGCGGACTGGTTCAGGTTCATGAAGTCCATATCCATGGTCTCGTAGGGGATATCGCAGTTGAACTGCGTGTTGAACTGCAGCAGGGGCTTGCGGCTCGCCGCGAGGCCGGCTATCCACATCTTTGCCGGGCTGAAGGTATGCATCCAGGCGATCACGCCGGCGCAGGACGCGTCCGCGTTAGCCTCCTCGAAGGTCTTCCGTATCCCGTCCGCTGTAAGGAGGTTCGGCCTCCACACGAGCTTGCAGGGCATGGACGCGTCGGCGTTGAACGCGTCGACGATCTTCTTCGAGTCCTCGGCCACGCGGCGAAGCGCCTCGTCTCCGTAGAGGTCCTGGCTTCCGGTAAGGAACCAGAATTCGTATTGTTTCAGGTCTTTCATTTCGTCTCTCCTTCAATGAATGCTCCGAGCCTGCGGTATTTATCGTAGAGCCCGTTATATATTTTCATGCGCGTCGGGTCGGGGCGGTGCACCCGCTCCGTTCCGGCGGAAAGCGCCTTTTGCGCGGTAAAGATATCGGGATACAGCCCGGCCGCGGTCGCGGCGAACACGGCAGCCCCGATCGCGCAGGACTGGTCGCCCGCAGTCACCGAGATCTCGCGGCCGGTCACGTCGGCCAGGATCTGCATCCCGAGCTTGCTCTTCCGGGCGACCCCGCCGATGGCCATGATCTTCTCGATCTTGATCCCGCCGGCCTCGAAGGCCTCGATGATCGCGCGGGCGCCATAAGCCGTCGACTCGAGAAGGGCCCGCATCACGGTCGGGGCGTCGGTCCCGAGGTTGATCCCGGCGATGGCCGCGGTCAGCTTCTGGTTTGCCCAGGGGGTCCTGCGCCCGTTGACCCAGTCGAGGGCGAGCACGGACGATTCGGAGGGCTCTATACCCTCGGCCGCGGCCTCGAGCTTCGCGATCAGGGTCTTCTCGACCTGCGCGACGTCGAAGCCCGAACTGGCCGCGATCAGGCGGATGGGCCACATGAGGAGGTTGCGGAACCAGGCGTAGTAGTCGCCGTACGCCGACTGCCCGGCCTCGTAGCCGATCCAGCCGGACACGACGGAGCCGTCGACCTGACCGCAGATGCCGCCCACGAGGTTTTCCTTTTCGCCTGCCGAGGGGCCCTTCCCGATGATCACGTCGCAGGTCGAGGTCCCGATGCTCTTTACCAGCACCCCGGGAGCCGCGTCGCCCCCGACCGCGCCGATATGCGCGTCATAGGCGCCGACGCAGACGATCACCGATTCGGAAAGCCCGAGTTTCCCGGCCCATTCCTTCGTCAACGTGCCCGCGCTCACGTCCGTGGTCCAGGTCTCCGTCCCGAGCGAATCGCGGATGCCGGACAGCCTCGGGTCGAGGCGGTCGAAGAACTCGCGCGGGGGATAGCCGCCCCACTCGCGGTGCCACATGATCTTGTGCCCGGCTGCGCAGCGGCTCCGTTTTATCAGGGAGGGACTCGTCGTTCCCGTCATCAGGGCCGTGATCCAGTCGCAGTGCTCGACCGCGGTCACGCCGGCGGCGGCGACGGCCGGGTTCTTCCGTATCACGTGGAGGAGCTTGGCCCAGAACCATTCGGAGGAATACACCCCGCCCATATACTTCGTGAAGTCCGTCCCGCCCCAGGAGCGGCACAGCGCGTTGATCTCGTCGGCCTCGGCGACGGCGGTATGGTCCTTCCATAACACGAACATCGCGTCGGGGTCGGAGGCGAAAGCGGGCAGCAGGGACAGGGGAGTTCCGTTCTTGTCGGCGAGCGCGGGCGTGGACCCGGTCGTGTCGACGCAGATCGCCCTCACCTTTCCCGCGACGGATGATCCGGCCTCCTTGAGGGCGCCGGTCACCGCGAGGGCGAGGCTTTCGGTGTAGTCGAGGGGATGCTGGCGGAACCGGTTCTCCTTCGGGTCGCAGAACAGCCCGTCCTTCCAGCGGGGATAGTACTCGACGCGGGAGCCGGCTACCTTGCCCGAGGCGGCATCGAGTATCACGACGCGAACCGAATCGGAGCCGAAATCGGCCCCGAGCACGAAATGCTCGTTCTGTTGAATCATACCAGGTTCTCCTTGAAATAGACGTCAAACGGCATGGTAATCTCCCGCTCCGGTTCTTCCCCGAGCACGAGATGCCGATAGAGTTGCGAAAGCACGAGACGCCCCTGTTCCTCCGGGCGCTGCGAGACGATACAGTCGATCTTCCCCTCGCGGAGGAAGCGCTCGTTCTCGCTCACGAGGTCGTAGCCGACGACCGATACCCTGTCCTTCCATCCCTTGCGATGGATGATCTCGGCTATCTTGTGGCCGAAGGCGGAAACCGTGAAAATCCCCCTCAGTCCCGGGTACTCCGCGAATGTCCGCTCGAGGATGTCCGCAACCTCGTCCATCCGGGTTTCCGGGCACACGACGTCGGCGACGCGGACCCCGGGGCGATGCGCGAACCAGTCGGTAAACCCGCGGGCGCGCTCGTTGAGGTTAAAGGCCCCGGTATAGGGGCGCATCACGGCGAAGGGCCCGTCCGTGCGCGAGATCAGGTCCATCAGCCTTCCCGCGAGATAGCCTCCGCGCCAGGGATCCTGGGCGACCGTCACCAGGGGCCGCGAACCCGGTAAAGGCGAATCGATAAAGGCGTAAGGGGGCGCGTCGGGAACGCCCTCGAGCAGGGCCAGGGTTTCCTCCTGCATGATGGGGGCGAGAATCCAGGCGTCGCACCGCGCGTCCGCCATCCGCGCGAAGGCGGAGGAAAGCGAGGCGCGATCGGGCCGGACGAACTCGAAAATCCCGATCTGGAAGGAAAAGGCCGAAAGCTCCTCGACCGCCTTCATGAGCCCCGCGTGAATAAGGCTCCAATAGCGGCTTTCCTTCTCCAGCTCCGGGATCAAAAGGCCGACCAGGTATTTCCGGTTGATCTTGAGATGGCGCGCGAGGGGATTCGGCTGGTATCCCGTTTCGTCGATGATCGCTTGAATGCGTTCCTTCGTCTCGGCCGAGACCCGTCCCCGGTTGTGAAGGACCCGGTCTACGGTCCCGATCGAAACGCCCGCCTGTCTGGCGATCTCCGTTACTGTCATCCCCTCACATCCCCCGTATCTGCGTGTACGTTAACACAAATCCTACCAGAAGAATTGGGGACCGTCAAGAAAAAGTTTTTATTTTATTGCTTTACATAAAATTATAGTTTTCGCTATAATAAAACCCGTTATGAGAGACATCAATACACCGAAAGACATATTGGCGCTTTGCAAGGCCCTCAGCTCCCCGGTTCGCCTGCAGATGCTCAAACTGATGGCGGACCGCAAACAGATCAACCTGAACGAACTCGCCGACGCCCTCGGGATCACCAACGGCGCGATTACCCAACACCTGAAGCCCCTGCTGGAGGCCGATCTCGTCGAGTTCATCTATACCCCCGGGAAACGCGGGTCCCAGAAGATCTGCGTCCTCAAGGAACATCACTTCATGATCGACGTCCTTTCGAACCTCGACCATACCCTCATGTACGAGACGGAGATCCCGGTCGGAAACTACATGCACTACCAGATATTTCCCACCTGCGGGATCGCGACCAGGACGGCCGTCATCGGCGAGGTTGACGAACCCCGCTATTTCGACGCCCCGGAAACGAAAGAGGCGGGTATCCTGTGGTTCACGAAGGGTTTCATAGAATACCGCATCCCGAACTACCTCAAGAAAAACCAGATTCCCGAGGAACTGCAGATCTCGTTCGAGATCAGCTCCGAGGCCCCGGGCATATGCCCGAACTGGCCGAGCGACATCCATTTCTCGATCAACGACACGCCCCTCGGATTCTGGACCAGCCCCGGAGACTTCGGTGGCGCGACGAAGGGCCTGTTTACCCCGGACTGGTGGGACGAACACTGGAATTCCTACGGGCTCCTGAAACTCCTGACCATCAACAAGGAAGGGACCTACATCGACGGCGGCAAGATATCGGACGTCAATATAGACACCCTCGCCATCGACTCCGACAGCACCATCACCCTCCGCATCTCGGTGCCCGACGACGCGGTGAACGTCGGCGGCTGCACCCTCTTCGGAAAGGGCTTCGGCAACTACAACCAGGACATGAAAGTCCGCACGATCTTCAGCGAGCGTGAATAACAGATTACTGCTGACATTAATGTGTGAATAAACAAAATGAATTGACAGGACCTTTAAGAACTTCAGTTCTTGAAGGTCTTCCTTTTCCAATAAAAATCCTGCAAGGATTTTTTAAAGCAATCATACATAACCATATTGGTTATGTATGATTGCCGAGGCTGAAGGCTCAAAGGGGGTCGAACGACCCACTTCGGAGCCCCCTCACGCGGGCGAATCACGATGGGCGAACTCTGCCCCGCCCATACCCCGATCTCCCCGACCCCGATCGGTTTATTTCGTATACTTGAAGCGCAGCACGTTCCAGGACAGCGCCTCGATCTGCACCGAGCACCGCTCGCAGGATTCGCGAATCGGCTCAAGCGCGACGGGACGCACGAGGTCCGGCGACTCGAAGGTATTCTTCGCGTCGGGATCGGGCCCCGTCATCTGCTCGCGCATGATCATCGATACCTTCCCGAAGGACCGTAGGTCGAGGTCAAGCCGGTGGCCGTCCTTTTCATCGATGTTCAGGCAGAAAACCGTCAGGGTCTCGCTTTCGGGATCGTCGACGACGGCCATGCTGAGCACCGGCGCGTCCCCGTAGGCGGTTTCCACGGTCGGCGACGCGACGGCCGGCCGCAGGACGAGGCCCCTGCCGAACTTCGAGATATCCCTGAAGGGATAATAAGTCGACTGCTTGATCACCCCGCCTCCCTTCTTCGTGAAGATGGGCGCGATGACGTTTACGAGCTGGGCGAGGCATGCGATCTTGACCCTGTCCGCGTTGTTGATGAGGGAGATGCCCATCCCGGCGAAGGTCAGGGCGTCGAGGAGCGAATATTGATCCTCAAGGATCGGCGGCGCCTCCTCCCAATCGAAGCGTATCTGCTTGCGCTGATACCAGACGTTCCACTCGTCGAAGGAAAGGCCTATCGTCCGGGGACTCCGCTTGAGGCTCTTCACGTAATCGACCGTGGACGCCACGCTCTTGATGAAGCGGTCCATGTCGACGAAGGACGCGAGGAAATCCCTGTCGTTCCCGAGGTTCTCGTAATACCGGTGAAGCGACAGGTAGTCGATATGCTCGTAGGTCTGCTCGAGCACGATGCGGTCCCACTCCGGGTAGGTGGGCATCGTCGAGGTGGAGCTGCCGCAGACGACGAGCTCGAGATTATCGTCGATCAACTTCATGATCTTGGCCGTCTCGCGCGCCTTCTTGCCGTAGTCGACCGCGTCGAGATGGCATATCTGCCAGGGACCGTCCATCTCGTTCCCGATGCACCATGTCTTGATCCCGTACGGGTCGGCGTGGCCGTTCTTCTTGCGCAAATCGCTCCACTGCGTCCCCCCGGGGAAGTTGCAGTATTCGAGCATCTCCCCCGCTTCCTTCGGGGTTCCGGTTCCCATGTTGACCGCGGCCATGATCCCGGTGCCGGCCATTTTCGACCACTCGTAAAACTCGTCTATGCCGATCAGGTTCGGCTCGATGGTGCGCCAGGCAAGGTCAAGCCTGCGCGGCCTGCGGTCGACGGGCCCGATGCCGTCGGTCCAGTTATAGCCGGAAAGGAAATTCCCGCCGGGATAGCGCACCAGGGTAACGCCCAAGTCCCTGACGAGCTCGATCACGTCCTTGCGGAAGCCCCGCTCGTCCGCGGTCGGATGGCCCGGCTCGTAAATGCCCGAATACACGGCCCTTCCCAAATGCTCGATGAACGAGCTGTACAGCCTGTCGTCGATCTTCGCGAGCGCGAATTGCCTTTCCACGATCATCGATATGGTGCTCATTGTGTTATCCTTTTACGCTTCCGACCGTGAGGCCGGCGATGAATGCCTTCTGGTTCAGCAGGAATATGACGATGACCGGGATGATCGACATGACGGACCCGGCGAGCAGGACGTCATAGTTGTTTCCATACGGGGTCAGGAGGGACTGAAGCCCTATCGGTAAGGTGAGATGCTCGTTCGAGCGGAGCGCGATGAGCGGCCAGAGAAACGCGTTCCAGCTTCCCATCGCCTGAAGGATCGCGATCGCGCCGAACGCGGGTAAAAGAACCGGGGAGATTATCTTGAAGAAGATCCCGAACTCGTTGCAGCCGTCGATGCGCCCCGAGTCGATCAAGTCCTTCGGCACCCCGAGGGCGTATTGGCGGAAGAAGAATACCGCGAAGGGCGAGACCGCGAACGGCAGTATCACGCCGGCCTTGGTATCGATGATCTTGAGCAGTATGGTCAGCTTGAACAAAGGCAGGATCAGTATCTCGACCGGGATCATCATCACGGCGAGGACGATCGTGAATATCAGGTTACGCCCCCTGAACTGGTACACGGCGAGTCCGTAGCCGACCATGGAACTGAGGAGCAGCGATACGAGCGTCTGGACGACGGTAATCACGATGCTGTTCGCGTACCAGTCAAGGTACAGACCGTCGCGGTAACTCGCCAGTATCCGGTATCCGTCGAGGTTCATGGTCTTCACGTTAAAGTCGAGCGTCAACCCGTTCTGGACCATCTGGGCCCCGGGCCTCAGCGACGACAGGAGCATGAACAGGAAGGGCGCGAGGGCGAAACAGGCGACGCAGGCCAGGAAAAGATATTTGACGATATCGAGCGTAAGGCTTTGTTCGTTTTTTCTCGACATGTTATTTCTCCCCCTTCCTGAACGCGCCCGTGAAGAACAGCTGGACGAGATTCACGGTCATGATGATCACGAAAAGCGCCACGCCGATCGCCGAACCCATGCCGAGCCGGGCGAAATTGAAGCCCTCAAGGTATATGTACCCAACGATGGTCAGGCCGATGTCGCCCGGCGACCGGGCGGAACCGAACATCGTGAAACTTTCGGAGAACATCGCGAACCCGCCGTACACGCTGATCGTCACGACGTAGACCGTGACGGCCTTGAGATTCGGGACCGTGATAAGGAGAAATCGCTGGAAGGGATTGGCGCCGTCGATCTCGGCGGCCTCGTACTGCTCCATCGGGATCGCGTTGAGCCCCGAGAGGAAGTAAATGATGTTGACGCCAAGCCAGCGCCAGGTGCAAAAGAGGACGAGCACGAACATCGTCGTGCCCCGCTTGAAGAGCCATTCCTTCGGGGTGCCCGAGAGTATCGTCAATAGCCGGTTGATGAAGGCGGTTTCCTGCGAGCTGAACGCGTAGCGGAAGAAAAGCCCCGCGACGACGACCGAGGTCAGCGCGGGAAGGAAGAACGCCGAGCGAAAGAAATTCCTCAGCCGGGTCGCCTTGCTGTTGATGAGCACGGCGAGAAGCATCGGCAGGGGAACCAGGACCGCGATCGTAAGGATCGTATAGATCGAGCTGTTCCAGAGCGCGTGATAGAACTGCTCGTTCGCGAGATTCCGGTAGTTCTTCAGGCCGATGAAGGTCACGTCGCCGGGACCGGCGATATCCTGAAAGCTCATGATGAACGTCGATATGAGCGGATACAAATAGAAAACCAAGAACACGACGATAAACGGCGACACGAAAAGCCAGGGGGCGTTTTTTTGATTGATGATCTGCGTCTGCCGTCCCGTTTTCCTGTCTCTCATGATTCTCTCCTCATGAACCTCTCCCGAGCGTCAAAAAAACGGCCGGAAAGGAACCTCCCTTCCGGCCGAAATCCTTACTTACTGTTCAAAATCTTGTTGGCCTCGGTCAGCGCCTGCCTGGGGCTTGCGCTTCCGTCGCCAAGAACCTTGAACATCACGTTTCTCTGAACGAGGTTGACCGCCTCGGGGAACCGGGAGCCGACGTTGATCCCGCCGACCTCGTCCTTGATGCTGACGAGCATGTCAAACACGCCGGTCCCGAAATAGTCGGTATACACGTTCGGGGCCTTCATGGCGGGATCGGTCCACACGTCCCAACGGATGGGGTCGAAGCCAAGGATCGTCCAGGTCTTGATGGAGCCTTCCTTCGATCCCTTTGCGTACGCGAGGAACCGCTTGGCGAGGTCGATGTTCTTCGACTGCGTGGTAACCGCGGTTCCGGTGCCGCCCATACCGGCGGATCTCTTGCCGCCCTTCGTCCAGACGGGGAGCGGGCGAACGACGATCTTTCCCTTGAGTTTGGGCATGTACGAGGTAAAGCGGCCCATGTACCACAGGGGCATCCAGACGGAGGCCGCGCCGGAGTTGTTCATGAACGACCAGTATTCCTCGGAGTGATGGAATCCGGCGGGAGCGACAATGGCGACCTTCTCGTCGACCAGCTTCTTTATGAACTCGAGCGTCTTTACGTTGATCTCGTTGTCGAGGATACCGTTGTTGTTCGCGTCGAGGAAATCGGAACCCTGCTGGGAGATAAGGGGATAGAACGACCAATGCTCGGTGGACTCAACCGTCGTCATCGGCTTTCCGGTCTTCGCGAGAACCTTCTTGCCGGCCTTGTAGAAATCGTCCCAGGTCACGATGCTGTCGACGTCCACGCCGGCCGCGTCCAGGATTTCCTTATTGTAGTAGATAACGGCCGCGCCTACGTGATAGTCGAGCCCGTAGAACTTGCCGTCCTTCGCGTAGTTGTCCAGGCGTCCCCTGACGAATTTGTCGAGGTCCTTCGCCAGAACGTCGTTGAGGGGCGCGAGGCCGGGTTTCGATCCCTTGAGGTAGTTGGCGAACCTGCTGATCTCGATATCGGAGATATCGGGGGCTCCGGTTCCGGCCTGCAGGGCGATAAGCAGTTTATTGTGCATCTCGTCGTAGGGCAAAACGTCGACCTTCAGCTCAATCTGCTCGGACGGGTTTGCCGCGTTCCAGCTTTTGACTGCGTCGAGCATGAATGCGTTATGAAGCTCCTGGAAAGTCCAGAAGGACAGGGGCGTCGCCTTCCCGGCGGCGGGAGACTGATCGCCTTTACCGCCCGCAAAGGCAGCCGGAACGATCGCCAGGATCAGCACTACTGCCAGAATCTTTGACAAATATTTCATATTTGTCCTCCTTTCTTTAAGTTAGTTTAGTTACTACTTAATTGTTATAGCAACTACTCAACCTAAATGAATTGTAAGCTACGTCCCTGACTTTGTCAAATTATATTTCACTGTTTTATTATTATTTTTATTTAAGTTTTCTTTGTTTTAGTATATTCTAAACCTCAATCCGGTTACCTGTACATCTCTCCCGTAAGGGAGTCGGCCAATTCGCTCAAGCGTCCTTTCTCATCGCAAAACCGCAATATCGTAAACCTGTCCCGTATCTCCATCGCCCGTAAAAGGCTCTGGTGAAATACCTCCCGGGGAATCCCGAGATCCCGGGGAGAGGCGGCGCAGCCGGCAAGGGAGAGAAGCCGCTCAATGAGGCTCACGTCGGGGGATTCGAATCCAGCGGGCAGGTAATCCCGCATGAGGGCGTAGAGACGCGCCGACACGGCGGTCGCAGCCCCGACGGATTCCCCGTGAAGGGGATGCCTCCGACCTTCGGCGAGGGCGGTTATTTCCCAAAAGTGGGCGAGGTGATGCTCAGCTCCCGACGCGGGCCGGGAATTGCCGATAAGGCCCATCGCCAGCCCGGAAAGGATAAGAGCCTCCATAAGATGCCCCGCGTCGAGAGCTCCCCCACTCTCAAGATCCCCGACGCAGGTCGCGACGGCCCGACGCACGAGGGATTCCACCTTGGGGCAGTGGTATTCCCCCTTCAGGTCACGGGCAAGCCGCCAGTCGGCCAGGGCCGTAAACTTGCCGAGGATATCGCCGAAGCCCGCCCGCCAGAGCCGTTCGGGCGAGGACGCGAGAATCCCGGGATCGGCCCAGATCCCCGCGGGCCCATGGGCCGCATAGGTAATCTTCCTTCCCCCGACGATGAGCGGGGAAACCGTGGAGGCGTAGCCGTCCATCGAGGGCGCCGTCGCGAAGATCACGTAGGGAATCCCCATTCGGTACGAAACGTATCGGCAGGTATCGTTGATCGTCCCCGATCCGACGGCGATGATGCAGGCCGCGTCGGGCGGACAGGCTATGAGAACCGAGCCGACGAGGGCCTCGTCGGGAACCGGTTCGCTCACGCCGGGGAAAATCAACCGTATCGGCTCGATCCCCTCGCGGGAAAGGGCGCTTTCGAGAAGACCCCGGGATGCGCCCCAGGTGTTTTCGTCGGCGACCAGCAACACGGGCTTTCCGCCGGAAAGACGACTCACCTGGGCTGCCATGGATACCGGGGCGTCCGGGGAAACGCAAATCGCCTCCGTCTCCACCCGATGCCGCCGCCCGCAAGAACAGTCAAATTCCAGACCGGAAAAATCCTCGATCTTCATATCTTCGCGTAAACCCGCTCGTTCCACCGATAGCTCCTTCAATACTGATGACAAAATTGTGTGTGCTTTATTAAAAACTATAACCATAACGGCGTGTACGTTAACACTATCCACGCAATGGGGATTTTGTCAAGAAAAGCCTGTATACTCCGATGCCATGATACAAGAAATTTCCATCAGCGTGCTTCCCGGAGAGGAAGACAATACCCTCCTTATACGGAATAAGGTTCTTTCGGCCCTTGGTGGCCGCTCCGACGCCGAGATCTCGGCCCTGGTACTCAAAAAGAAATCGATAGATGCCCGCCATGGGCGCATCAAGATACAGCTCAGATACGCGGTGTATATCGGGGAGAATCCCACGGCCGGGGGAACGGGAGACGCCGCGGGTTCCCGGGGCTTCGGCTCTCCGGGTTCCGACGGCGCCCTTGGCCAAGGGGCGGCGACCGGTCCTCAGCCGTTCAAACCGGCATGGAGACAGGCCGATCCCGCGAGCAGGGTCATTATCGTCGGCTCGGGCCCGGCCGGCCTTTTCGCGGCCCTTCGACTCCTCGAAGAGGGCGTTACCCCCATCGTGGTCGAGCGGGGATTCGAAACCCCGCAAAGAAAACGCGATATCGCCCTTATCACCCGGGACCAGCGGGTAAACGCGGAATCGAACTATTGCTTCGGCGAGGGCGGGGCCGGAACCTTCTCGGACGGCAAACTCTTCACCCGCTCAAACAAGCGCGGCAACACGGACCGCATCCTCTCCATCTTCCATTATCACGGCGCGCAGGACGCGGTCCTGACGGACACCCATCCCCACATCGGCACCGACCTCCTTCCCGGGATCATCAACCGCATGCGCGCGACGATCTGCGAATACGGGGGGAGCTTTATTTTCGGCGCCCGTTGCACGGGGCTTCTCCTGGAGGGAGGCGCCGTCGCCGGTATCAGCGTGGTCAGGGACGGCAAGGCGGAAGAGCATAGGGCTCCCGCGGTAATCCTCGCGACCGGACACTCGGCGCGGGACATTCACGCCATGCTCGCCCAGATCGAGACCTCCCTCGGGACGGGGCATCCCCTGCTCGAGGCGAAGGGCTTCGCCATGGGCGTGCGCGTCGAACATCCCCGGGAACTCATCGACCGCATCCAGTATCACGGCCAGGAACGGGGGGCGGATCTCCCCGCCGCGACATACCGCCTCACGGCCCAGATAGAGGGCCGCGGCGTCTATTCGTTTTGCATGTGTCCCGGCGGGCTCATCGTCCCCTCGGGCACCGTCGACGGGGAACTCGTCGTCAACGGGATGTCTCCATCGGGGCGAAACACCCGTTGGTCGAACGCCGCAATCGTCGTGGAGACCAGGCCCGAGGACGTTCCCGCGGAATTCCTGACGCCCGCGATCGCGGCGGCCGGCGAGAACCCGACGGGCTCGGGCAACGATCCATCCGGGATCGCGGCGACGAGGCACCCGGCGCTCGCCGGTGTGCGCTACCAGCGGTGGCTCGAGCGCGAAGCGGGCAAGCGCGGCAAGGGTCAGGCCGCCCCGGCGCAGAGGCTCGTTGATTTCCTCGATAAAAAGCCCAGCGAAAGCCTTCCCGACTCGTCCTACAGCCCGGGGCTCGTACCCTCCCGTCTCGACCAATGGCTTCCGGCCGGGATCGCGCGGAGACTCGATCTCGCCTTCAGGGAGTACAACCGGAACATGAAAGGCTTCATCTCCCCCGATGCCGTCCTGGTCGCGCCGGAGACGAGAACCTCCTCACCGGTGCGGATTCTACGCGACCCGGAAACGGGCGAGTCTCCCGCGATCGCGGGGCTCTTCCCCGCGGGCGAAGGCTCGGGATACGCGGGGGGCATAGCCTCATCGGCGATGGACGGGGAAAAAATCGCGGATTGCGTATTATTGAGGATTGGAGTTCGCCGATCGTGATTCGTTCGCTTGAGGGGGCTCCGAAGAAGGACTAGGCGCAACCAAAGGTTGCGCCACGCCCCTCGTAAAACCATCTGCCTCTTATTGTCCCTGAATTTTACTCAATCTTGACAGCAGCGCTAATTGAATACGCTCGGGCGCGGGCATTCGGCGATCTGGGCGGGCTCCGAGAGGAAATACCCCTGCAGGAAGTCGATGTTCATGTCCCTCAGCGATTCGAAGACCTGGATATCCTCGACGTACTCGGCGACCGTCTTCTTGTTCGATTTTTTGCAGAAATGGATAATGCCCTCGACCAGGAGGCGCGCGTTCTCGTCGTTCTTGATCTTTTTGATGAGCGAGCCGTCTATTTTCACGATGTCGACGGGCAGGTTCACGAGATTGCAGTAGTTCGAGTACCCGGTGCCGAAGTCGTCGATCGCGATCTTGAATCCGTACTGCGAGATGTAGTCGATGAACCAGATGCACTTGTCGAGTTCCACGAGCTCGTCGCTCTCGAGTATCTCGAATATCAGCCGGCCCTTCTTGTCGCGGATCATGTCGTAGGCCTCGTCGACGAGGGCTATGAAGTCCGGCCTGATGATGTCGTTGATCGAGATGTTGATGGAGATATCGACGTCATACTCGTAAATCGCCTCGGCGGATTTCCTCAGGATAAAATCCGTCAGATACTGGTAGAAGCCGGTTGATTTCGCGACGCCGAGATAGGGATAGATGGTGGAATACGTCCCGTCCTTTTGCTTGATGCGCAGGAGCGCCTCGTACCATTCTATCCTTACGCCGTCCGCGGAGAATACGGGCTGGAACACCGCGCGGAAGGTTTGGTTTTCGCGGTTGTTGATCAGCTCGGTAAAGCGTATCGCGTACTTGTAGGCGCTCTCGCGCTCGTCGTTGTCGTCCTCGAATATCGTGATGGCCGAATGTCCCCGCTCGGATTTTTTCAGCGCGACGTCGGCCCTCGAGAACGGCATCTCCGCGTCGCCCGAGTTCACGATCGCCCCGCCCACGCAGTACACGAGCTTGATCCGGTCGCGCTCCCAGGGAAGAGACTCGAGCTCGAGCGACTTGATGATATCGTTCAGGCATTGCGCGGCGTCGGGGACGGCGACGCCCTTTTTGCTTTCCACCAGGATGCCGTACTCGTTGTACTTAAGCTGGTAGGTCTTGTAGTGAAAGCGGGATTCGTACTTCAGGAGTTTCTGGGACGCGAATTGCGAGATAATGTCGGAGAACTCGTAGCCGAACAGGGCGACCAGGTCGCTGAAATTCTCGATCTTGATAATCGCGAAGATGTAGTGGCGGTCGGGGAAGATGCTGGAGGAAAGAACGCCCTTGTTGGGCAGGCCCGTGATCGGGTCGAACACCAGCATGTCGGTAAGTCGGCCGACCAGTGACTCGTGCCGCCGCTCCGAGTACCATGAGAGTATAAAGATGCAGATGGACGAGCCTACGGTGATCGCGAAGGCCTGATGGCTGAACGAGGTGGCCAGCGGGATGCCGAAAAAGGAGCGCGCGGCGTACGAGGCGAGGAGCAGGACCGTCGACAGGCAAAACCAGGTCAGGCCCTTCGTGGAGCCCCGAAGCTGGGGAACCATCAGGGAATACAGGGGCAGAAGGAAGAAACAGAGAAACGCCCCCCGGGCAAGATACGGGGACACGATGACGGCCAGGATTATCTGGACCAGGCAAACGATGATCATGTACCTGGTCTTCGTGCACCGGGCGACCGCGACCATCTCCGAGACGAGGCACGCGAGCAAGGTCAAGCTGACGAACAGGCCGGTCCAGTCGTGCAAGATCAGGGACATAGTCCCCATGACGACGGGGACGATCAGGAACAGGCCCAACAGCCAAAACATCATCAGGCGCCGATATGACCGAATATCGTTACGTATCGTTTGATACCATTGAGTCTTGTGATAATTATAGCATTCGAGCCCTGACTTCCTGAATTTTCTGTCAAGCATGTGGATCAATACTAGAGTCAGAATATGGCTTTGTCAACAAAATATCAAAAATGTATAAGAAACCGATTTTTCTCGATCGAGATCAACCCGTCTTTTTGCATCTTGCCGAGCTCCCGGGACAGGGCGCTTCGGTCGACAAAAAGATAATCGGCCAACTCGAGGCGGGAATACGGGATGACGATCTCCCGAAAGGTCCTCCCGGCCGGGGCGGCATTCCCGCTCGCGGGGCCCGGGGCCCGGGATGCCTCGAACGCAAGATAGGCGACAAGCTTCTCCCTGATGCTCCGTTTCGAGGCAAGCTCGAGTCTCGTGTTGAGGAAGAGATTCTTTCTCGCCAGGAGCTGAAACACGTTTCCGACGAGCCGCCGATGGAACGAGCAGGCCGACTCGCAGGTATGGATCATCTTCGCGAACGGGACGAAAAGAACCGCCGAGTCCTCCGACGCGATGACAGCGACGGGGCTCTTCTTGATGTCGGCGCAGGCGAGACTCTCGGCAAAAACGTCCCCGGTCCCGAACGAAGCCATGATAACCCGGTTTCCGTCGAGTCCGTTTCTGACGATCTGGACGCCACCGAAGAGGACGATTCCGAGGGCCACGACCGGCTCTCCCTCGCGCAGGATGACGCTCCCCTTCGAATACCGCCGTTCCGCGGCGTCGAGGCAGGAAAGAAGGCGAACGATATCCCCGCTTTCTATCCCATCGAAAAGACTGACGTTTCCCGGAATCTGCATGTGTCCCCCAAATGCGTTTGACGTTGCATATGCAACATCAATCATACCGCATAACGCGTATATTGCAGTCATGAAACGACAAATTATTCGAATCGACGAGGATAGGTGCACCGGCTGCGGGCTATGCGCCAGCGCATGCCATGAAGGGGCGATCGGGATGATAGACGGAAAGGCGAAGCTTCTTCGGGACGACTACTGCGACGGCCTGGGAAACTGCCTTCCCGTATGCCCGACCGGCGCAATCACCTTTGAGGAGCGGGAGGCCGCCGCCTACGACGAGAAGGCCGTACTCAAGAAGCAGGCCGTGCCGCACGGAGGCTCCGGATGCCCCGGATCGAGGATCAAGACGATGAACCGGAGGGAACTGGCCCCCGACGCCCCGGTTTCCGGGCCGGTTCCCGGGCTGGTTCCTGGGGAGACCCCGGCCGTGAACGCGCCTCGGGGCTCGGAACTGGGACAATGGCCGGTTCAGATAAAGCTGGTACCGGTAAACGCTCCCTGGCTTAACGGGACGAATCTTCTCGTGGCGGCCGACTGCGCGGCCTACGCCTACGCGAATTTTCACCGGGACTTCATCAGGAACAAGATCACGATCATCGGCTGTCCGAAACTTGACGCCGGGGACTATACGGAAAAGCTCACGGCGATCCTGGCCGAGAACGACATAAAGAGCCTGACGATCGTGAGGATGGAGGTCCCCTGCTGCGGTGGCCTTGCCCACGCGGCGACGGAGGCCCTCAAGGCGAGCGGGAAATTCATACCCTGGCAGATCGTGACCATCTCGACCGAGGGAGAGATTCTCTAGACGGGACGGGCGGCCGCCCTTATACTCGGGGAATGATAAAACGACTTCCGCGGTTCGTCATAACCGCCCTTGTCCTGCCGATGGCCGCCGCGTTTGCCCTGTACCGGATGACGGGAACCGCCGGGCTCCTTGAATGGGTTCCGAAATACCGGTCGCACTTCCTCGGGATTTGCCTGTCGGGAAGCCCGGCCGCGGTCGTCTACCTCGCGGCCCGCCTCGCGGGATTATCCCGAAAGCCGATCGCGATCGGCCTTTCGCGGATACTGTCCTATGGGGCCCTCGCGGTATCGATACTTTCAATGGGGTTCACCCTGACGGCCGCAAGCGTCTTTTTCCTCCAGTCGCGGTCCGTCGACCCGCAAAGGGCCGCGGCCTTCCGTCGGCCGGTGATAGAGACGGGTTCGCGCGTCATCCTGCCGATCGCGAATGACGGCTCGCCCGAAGACGCCGGCTCGCCCCTTCTTCGCCTCGCCTTTTCCTCCGACATGCACGCCGGGAATCCCGAGTCCTCGCTCGAGGCTTCGCGCAGGATCGTCAACGCCGTTTCCGGCTCGGGAGTCGACGCCTTATTCGTTCTCGGGGATCTCGCCGAGATGGGCTTCCCCGGGACCGATCTCGAAAACGCCCTTGACGTTCTCTCGGGCGCGGCGGCCCGTCTTCCGATCATCGCCCTCATGGGAAACCATGACTCCATCCTCGGCGGCGCCTGGCGATTTCACCGTTATTTCAATCCCGCCCGTTATTTCCACCTCGAGGCCGACGGGGTTCATCTCGTCGCCATCGAGCTCCTGTGGGGAGACGAAAGTCTCGACAGGTCCCAGAAAGCCTGGTTAAAGAAAACCCTGTCGGCCATACCCAAGGAGGAGACCCTTATCGTGCTGTCTCATTGCTTTATCCGCAGTTCCGGGTATATCGACGCGGAATCGGGAAGGGACTGGTTCGATCACGAGGAGACGATCAAGAGCGTCGCGCCCATCCTGGAGGAAGCCGGCGTGGATCTGGTCGTCTCCGGGCATAACCATTACCTTGAATACCTCGAGAAGCCGGGGAAGGGCTCGCTCAAGGGAACTGCCTATGCCGTCGTGGGCGCCATGGGCGGGAAGTTGGATCCCGTCCCCTCCTACCGCTCACCCTCATCGGTCTGGATCGCGCAGGGTACATTCGGCTATCTCGATCTCTCGGTCCGGAAGGATTCCCTTGAACTGACCTTCCGGGACGAGAACGGGAACGCCCTCGCCTCTTTCATTCATTGATCGCGGGGGCCGTCATCGCGGCGCCTTCCGGGGACCGGGCGGGCAACAGATAAGCCTCGACCCTGTTCTCGGGATTGATGAAACGGCGGGCGAGATTCATCATGGTCTCCCCGTTCACGTGGGAAAGAACCCCTTCCGTGTCCGTTATCGAATCGAGCGGTCTTGCGCGCATCAGCTCGGCGACGATCATCGAATGCCAGTATCCGTTATTCTTCAGGCCCGACTCCTTGCCTCGCCGGAAGGTTTCCCTCAGTTTCACGAGATAGGATTCCGGCGTCGGCTCCCCGCTCAGCCATTGAAGCTGCTCCATAACCGCGGCGGCAAGCCGTTCCTCGCGGCCAGGTTCGCACCCGAATTCAATCGCGAGGGTATAGAAGGGATCGGGGTAGTTGGAGAGGTTCCCGTTAACCTGCACGCCGTATGAACCGCCCATGTCCTCGCGGATCACCTCCCGGAGACGCAAATCGATCAGCATGACGAGCATGTCGAAAAGCTCATAGTCCTTGTCCTTGATGGCGGTCGGGCCGCCGAACGCGAGGAAGACCTCGCTCTTCGGCTCGATCCCGAGCTCGAGCTTGCCCTTCACGACGCCGGCGGGGAATGGCGGCCTGACGGGCCGAGCCTCTTCCCTGACGCCGTTCGAGGGAAGGACGGACAGGTATCTCTCGGTCAAATCGCGAAGCCGCTGCTCATCGAGGCTTCCCGTAAACACGAAGGTAAAGTCACCGGCCGAGGCGAACCGTTCCCGGTATACGGCCTCGGCCCTGTCCTTGCGCATGGCGTCGACGAAGGCCGCAGAAAGGTTTGCCCTTCGGATGGAATTCCCCCAGAGCAGGGATACCTTGAGGTCGGAGAATCGCTCTTCCGGATTCGAGGAGCGCGTATCGGCGATGGTCCTGTACTGAGCGACGAGGGAGTCCCACCCATCGTCCGTCGCGTCGGCCCCGGTAAAGCTGAGATTGATGAGCTGAAAGAGGGTTTCAAGATCGGAGACCGACGAATAGCCGGAAAGGCCCTCGCGGCTCTCCTCGATCCAGCTGCTGACAGAGGCGGTTTTTCCCGACAGCTTTTTCTTCAGCGAGATCGGGTTAAAGCCGTTAAGCCCGGAGTTCTCTATGTAGTCCGCGGCGACGGCGGCCGAGGGGTAATCGACCTCGCTCGAAAGGGAGGTTCCGCCGAGACTGAAGGCCGAGAAGAGTATCTCGTTCGCCTTGAAGTCCGTGGGGAACCAGACGACCCTCGCCCCGTTGGGGAGATTCCATTGCCGCACGCCGGCGGCGGACAGGTTCCCGGCCGGCATGACGGCGCCCGGCGCGCTCTCGGCGTATCCCTCGGCGGGATACAGCGGCCGCGATAGATCGTCCTCGAGATACGGCTGGACCGGAGACTCCGGGCGCCAGTTTTGCCAGACGTCAAGCAGGGCAGCCTCGTCCGGGATATCGTCGGCCGCGTCGGAGGCGGTGACGAACAGGAGTTTTCCCCTGTCGTTAAACCAGCCCCGGACGATCCGTGCGATATCCGCGGACGTTATGCCGGGAACCAGTTCGTTGTAGAGACGGTATCTCTCGTCGATGGAAAGGAAGGCGTCGTCGGTAAGCACGGACGACAGAAGTCCCGCGGCGCGGCCTGCCGAATGCGCCTTGTCCCGGTCAAGCCAGGCCTGCCGGATCTGGTCCAACAGCTCGGCCTTCTCGCGCGACAGTTCGGCGTCCGTGATCCCGTGGGTCTCGATGCGCTCAAGCTCCTCCAGGAGGAGCTGAAAGGCCGGCATGAAGCGCCCGGTCGCGGGAACCATGACGAGGTAATTGAACTTGGTTGGCCTCGCTATCCCCGCGGACCCGGTTTCCGCCCCGAGGATGATCGGGTCTGCCGCGAGGGTTTTTTCCGAAAGCCGGCGGTTGAAGACGGAAACGGCGATGGAATCCGCGAGCCGCTTCCGGTAGTCGCCCGTCGTGACGAGACGCTCCGCCGGGAACTGCTCGAGAATCTGAAGCGTCGTGTACGTGATCTCGGGATCGCGCGATATGAGGATGGATGGCTCCTTTTGCCGGGGAACGGGATACGCGGCCCGGCCCTTTCGCTCGGCTGAAGGAGGCACTGTCCCGAGAATCTTCTTGATCGTGTCCTCGACGGCGCCCCGTTCGAAGTCCCCGACGGCCAGGATCGACATCAACTCGGGCCGGTACCATGATCGATAAAAGTCCAGGACGCGTTCCCGGGGTATCGTCTTTACGATCTCGGGGTCGCCGATCGGGCGCCGGTCCGCGTACCGTGAATCCCTGAACAGCAGCGGTATCTGGCGATCCTGCACGCGTCCGTTGGCTCCCCTGCCCAGCCTCCATTCCTCGACGACCACGCCGCGTTCCTTTTCCAGCTCTTCGGGGGCGAAGGCGACCGAGCACGCCCAATCGCGCAGGACGAGGAGAGAGCGCTCGAGGATGGCCGGATCGTCGGCCGGAATCTCCAGCATGTACACGGTCTCGTCGAATGAGGTATACGCGTTCACCTCGGGCCCGAACACCATGCCGATCGTCTCGAAGTAGTCGACGAGCTCGTTCTTCGCGAAATGCTCGGTGCCGTTGAAGGCCATGTGCTCGATTAGGTGGGCGACTCCCTTCTGGTCGTCGTCCTCCATGGCGGAGCCGGCCCGGACCGCGAGCCTGAGGTATATGCGGTTCGCCGGCTCGGGATTGCGAAGCACGTGCCAGGACAGCCCGTTGTCCAGGGCGCCAGACGTCACGGCGGCGTCGTACGCGAGCGGGGCGCCTTCGCCTACGGGCGAAACAGAGGCGCACGCGGTCAGAAGGAAAGCGATAACGGCGATAAAAAGGATTCTGCTCGATTTCATGCATTGAATATACAGCGATCGGGGTCCCGCGTAAACTTCCCGGCGCGGGCAACCGGGGTCGGGAGGCGATGGGGGGATAAAAAAAGGCCGGGGATCGCTCGCGATCCCCGGCCCTTTCGGCATTAAGCTTGCATGACGCGCGCCCTCAGGCAACCCGTCACGCTCGTTCGCGCGCGGGCTTTGCCCGTCCGCGGTTTTATCGATTCAACCCTTCGGCAGGAAGGTAAAGGCATGGCCCGCCTTCCCGGCCCGTCCGGTCCTTCCGATTCTGTGCACGTAGTCGTCGTAGGTATTGGGCTGGGAGTAATTGATGACGTGGGTGATGTCGGAAACGTCGATCCCCCGAGCGGCGACGTCGGTCGCGACCAGGATGTCGATCTCGTTCGTCTTCAGTCCCTTGATCGCTCGGGCGCGCTGGGACTGGCTCTTGTTGCCGTGTATCTGGTCAACCTTGAATCCCCTTGCCTTGAGCTCCTTCCCGAGCCGCTCGACCGATCTCTTGGTGTCGTCGAAGATGATCGTCTTTTCGCAGCCCCTGCTTATGAGGAGGTCGTGAAGTTTATTGATCCTGTCCTCGGCGCCCGAATAGTAGATGATATCCTGGCTTACGCTGTCGACCGTCGCCCCTTCCTTGACGGAGATCGTGACGGGGTCCTTGGCGAAGGTCTCGATAAGGGCGGCTATCCCCGGCTCCATCGTCGCGCTGAAAAAGAGGGACTGCCTGTTCTTGGGTATCCTGGTGAAGATACTCTTGATGTCGTTGATGAATCCCATGTCGAGCATGCGGTCCACCTCGTCAAGCACCGTGAAGTTGATGTTCGAGAGCTGAAGCGTGCCCTGCTGGAGATGGTCCTTGATGCGTCCCGGGGTTCCGACGATGATCCTGGGGTTGAGCTTCAGGTCGCGCTTCTGGAGGAACATGGACGCCCCGCCGATAAGAAGCGCGCTCTTGATCCCGCACCCCTTGCTGAATGAAAGGCATTCCTCCTGGATTTGTTGGGCCAGTTCGCGGGTCGGCGCCAGGATGAGCGCGCGGTGATCCATGTGCTTCACGAGATCGTGAATCATCGGGATCGCGAAGGCGGCCGTCTTTCCGGTACCGGTGTTGGCGATACCGACCACGTCCTTACCCTCGAGGGCGAGGGGGATCGTCTTGTCCTGGATCGGGGAGGGCCGCTCGTATCCCTTTGCCTTGACGTTGGCCAGGATCTTCGGGAAGACGGCGAAATCCGAGAAGTCGTTGGCCGGTACGTACTCGGCCTTTTCGACGATCATAGCCTCCCGGACGAAAAGCTCGGGATTGATGTATTGCTTCGTGCGGCCGCCGCGCTTTCCGGGGGTAACCTGGACGCGCTGGCCCCTTGCAGGGGCATTGCCGCGGGGGCGCCTGTCGCCTGCGGAACGCTGATCGCCGCTTGAGCGCTGATCCCGCGACCCGCTGAATCCGCCGTTACCCGCCGGTCGCCGGTCGCCGCCATCGCGTTGACCGCCGCGCGGCTCGTTGCCGCCCCGCTGAACGCCGTTGCTCCGCTGTTCGCCGTTGCCGCGCCTGGAGTCCTGCGACGCCCCGGATTCCGAGGCGCGCTCGCGGCGCAGAAAACTGACGGCAGGGCCCCTGCCTCCGGAGACATTACGAGAATTGCTTGCTGTTTGCATGTAACCAAACCTTGAAGAGAAGATGGGTGTATATAGAATGGTCGGGACTCGATGGGCGCAAGGTTCGGTATGAACCCCATTGCTACGGAGGGAGTGCCGTGTACAGTCCCTGGACGCGAGAAAATCAGCGCATCCGGAACGGCTCCCTCTCAATGCCGTATTCTAAACCCGATAGACGAGGGAAAACTAATCACTGAGGCATGCTAGCATGAATCCCGGGACTTATGTAAGCCCCCCGGGGCGAAGTCGGCGATTCAGGGCCTCGTCGCCACCATCTCTATCTCGATGAGGGCGCCAAGGGGCAGTTCTTTGACCCCTATCGTCGTGCGGGCGGGGAACGGAGCGGAAAACCGCGTAGCGTATACCTCGTTCATTGCCTTGAAATTGCCTATATCGGTCATATACACGTTGACCTTTACGACGTCGTCAGGCGTCAACCCGGCGGCCTCGAGCACATTGAACAGATTCGCGAAGGTTTGGCGCGTTTGGGCCAGGATGTCCCCTTCCACGATCTTGCCGGTGGCGGGATCGATGGGGGTTTGCCCCGAAAGATAGACGAATCCGCCCGATTCGACGGCGTGGGAGTATGGTCCCACCGCGACCGCGCCTTTAGCCGAAAACGCTTTTCTTGCCATGTATAGCCTCCATGTATCGGCCCGGAGGCCTATTGATCCCTTACCTTGAAAGTCTTCCTCATAAGCGTTACGAGCTCCCGGTATACCGGGTCTCCCTCGTCCCCAATATCGAGGTCGACGAAGGCGTCGGGCCGTTCCCGCTCAATCCATGTATACAGGCGCCCCGCGACTTCCGCAAGGGGGTCCTTCGATCTCGCGATCTTCACCATGGAGAGCATCTCCCCGTCATTGAACATCTTCCACTTCCCGCCCCGGATGACGTGGTACGTCGCGCCGCTCGGGGAGCGCTCGATGCGCAACTGCCCCTTGTCCTCGGCCTTTTTCCCGGCTTTCTTTCCCTTCGCGGCAGCAGTGCGCCCGGTATCGAGTTTCTCGATCTCCCTGTTGAGCCGATCCGCCTCCATGTTGTACCGGTGGACTCGACCCTGCTCCAAAAGAAACGAAAGCCCTTCCTCGTCGAGCTCCGGGATCAGCGCCTCAAGTTCCCTCGCGAGCTTTTTATGCAGTGCGGTTTCCTTTTTCGTCGCCATGGCCAGCTCCTTGCGTCCTTGTTATTCCAGGCTCTTTTCGAAACACCAAAACTCTCCCTTCCTGAAGGTAACGATGCCCTTGAAGATATAATTGCAACTCTGGAAGAGATACATGGATGCCTTGTTTTTGGGAAAGACGTCGAGGCGTATTGACGAATAGCCGTTTTCCTTCCCGTGCCTTTCGGCGAAGGCCAAAAGCATCTTGGCGTAATCGCGGTTTTGCTTCATCGGCAAGATGCACAGCCTATGCATCATGATCGCCTTTCCCCCGGCCGACTTCCACGGAACGGCGGCATACTCGGCGGCGGCAATCCCGTCAAGAACGATATAACCGACGAGCTCGGCGTCCTCGAAGAGCCCGAAGGCGCTTCCGAGACGCACGTCGTCGGCGAGCAGGGCCTCATTGGGATAGATATCGTCCCATTGATCGATGTTCTTCTGCTGCATGTCCAGCTTGACGCAACTGAACAGGCGATACACGTCGGGCAGCTTGCTATCATCCAATTTTGCGATATGCATGGCGCATCCTTTTTATTATCTACAGCTTCAGGATCATGTCGTACGACAATACGGTAAACCCATTTTTCCGGTAAGCTCGAAACGCCCTCATATTGAATCTCTCGACGTTCAGCACGATATCGTCGTAGCTCTTTTCCCTGCAATGCCCGATGACGCTTTCCAGCAAGATCTGAATGTACTTGCGCCGGCAAAACGCCTCGTCGAGCCCGATACCGTCCAGATAAAACGAGATACGGTTATTCTGGAAGGGAACCGACCCTCTGCGTTCCTCGTACCCGAAGGCGTATCCGACTATGCGCACCCCCGATTCCATTACCAGGAACAGGCCCGTCTTCTGCTCGATCAGTTTTCGAATGTATGTCTCGATCCGGCCCGTGTCCTTCGGCTCCCTGAATACGTACGGCTCGTTCCGGCAGAGGCATTGGTTGTTACGGTAGAAGAGGGCGGATACTTGCTGAGAATCCGGCAAGGTCGCCTTCCTGACCCTCAGGCCGCCTTCCCCCGGCTTGGACCGGGAACCCGCGAATAACATCATAGCGAACGCCCCAGCTCATAGGCCGTTTTCAGGTGCCTGTCCCAGTTTGCCTTGCGGGATTCGTATTCCCTCGTCATGCCGTCGAACACGTGCATCTCTGCCCTGTCGGCCCGCTCGAACAGACGGTCGCGGATCATGACGTTTTCCATGCTTTGCAGATTACCGAACAGTACGAGATCGTCCCTGGTATGGCCGGACACGCACAGGAACAGAGCGCGGGATGGCGCCCTCATCGTCTTCCCGTCGCCATACGCGAAACCGTACGTCCACACGCGGTCGAACCACCCGACGAGTTTCGCCGGCGCCTCAGTCCAGAAAACGGGATAGATGAACGCGATGGCATCGCAGGCGTTTACCTTCCGTTGCTCGTCGAGGACGTCCTGCTCGACGTCGCCATCATCGATATAATAAGCTTCCCGCAGATACTCGGCTTCGGACATATCGGTCTTGAATCCCATCTTGTAGAGGTCGGATATCTCGAACTCGTTCCCCGAGTCGACTATCCCCCTGATGAACTCATCCTTCAAGTGCCTGGTAAACGAGTCATCGGACGGATGGCAATATACGATAAAAGCCTTCATTGTCTCCTCTTGGCGCATATCTCGCGGATTTCCGGAATCACCCGTTCCCACTCCTCGATCCCGCCGGAACGCAGGGAAAAGGCCCCGTTCAGGGTGATCGTATCGACCCCTTCAAGCTCTCCGTATTTCAGCGGGTCCCTGCCTTTGAGTTTGTACCGCAACAATTCGAATTCGTATAACGCCTGCCCCTCGTTCACGCCTATCCTCGTCACGGGATCGGAGGGCATCAGAAGGACCTTGCCGATGTCGAAGCGGTAGCCTCGCTTCGACGCCTCCCTGTATACCTCATGGAGGTAGGAGCCGATCGCCCTCAGAGGGTCCGGCTCGGCCTTGAACCGCGCAAATTGCGGATGATTTCGGTACCCTCGGGTAGCGCCCGACAGGACCTTTTGGGTCAGAAGGCCCTCACGCCATGCGGCGACGAGGCCCTTGACATCCAGGTATCCCGGATGAACGCTCCATAATCTCATCGTGATCCTTCCGGGACAACGGGATCTCGGGCCCGTCCGCTATGCCCATACCCTTATCATATACGCCTTTCGGGATTTTTCCAACTTTTATCGGGGGTACGGGCCCTTGCCCGTCAGCGCTCCCGCGGCCAACATCCCGACGGCGACGAAGAGGAGTCCAAGGGCGAGGCTCAGGACGATATTCAGGAGGGCGTTCGAATAATCGGATTCACGCAGTAAAAGGACGCTCTCGAGATTGAACGTGGAGAAGGTCGTGAATCCCCCCAGGAACCCGGTCACGAGGAGCAGCCTGGTTCCCTGGGACGCGTTTACCCTTCCGAACAATACGGACAGAAAGCCGATCAAGAGACAGCCGACGCAGTTGACGCAGAAGGTGCCGAGGGGGAATCTCGTCGAAACGCCTTCGGCGATAAACCTCCCCAGGATGTATCGGCAGACGCTTCCCGCGCCCCCGCCCAAAAAAACGTATAGCATTCCCATCGGTCCGATACTCCTTGATGTCCTTATGCGCGGGACGCGTTCCTCGCCATCTTCTTCCGCTTGTCTTCCGCGGTAATCATGAGCAGGTACAGCCCTGCCCACCAGAATACAAGCACCAGGTAATGGTACTTGTCCTTGTCCGGCAGGACGCCGAAGACTAAAAGGCTCAGCACGCAGTCGCTCGTCGTGATGATCACGCTCCCCAAAAAGCACGCGTACTGGGAGAGGATACTGATACTCTTGTCCCCGAGCCGGGCGGATGCCCTCCACATGAACACGATATACAGCAGGATATACGCAAGCACGGCCAGCCTGAAGCTTCCCAGGCTGTCGTAGAGGATGAAGTAAAAAGCCCCCAATACGAGAGCGACGGGCACGAGGCGCGGGAAATCGCCGCTGGGGTCCGAGCGGACGAAATAGATCGTGTAAAAAACCAGGGCGAGCATGTTTGCCGCTATTCCGGCGACGAGGTAGAACGTTCCGTCATAGACCATAAAGGCGTCGCAGAGCGCGGACAGGACTAGCCCCACGAAGATGGGCCAGTTGGTCCCGTTGAGGCGCTTAGTAATCATCCAGAGGCACATCATCGCTGTGGGGATTATCTTCAGCGCCAGGGTTAACGGCAACGGAAGCCGATAATAATACGCGATGAAGACGGCTGCGGAAGCGACGCCTATGCAGAATAAAACCGCCGCGACGATTTTTTGCCTCATGTTTCCCCCTTTCTGCCGTTTATCGCCATGATGTCGTTTTGTATCTGCTCGTATCTAAGCCGGAATTTCTCGCGGCCGAGGCCGCTCATGGCCTCCCAATCGCGCGCAATCTTGCCCTGTATCCACCGAATACCCTCGTCGATATCCAGGTTCATCTCCTTGTATACCACGTAAAAAAGTGATCCGATCTCCTGTATGTGCGACATCGCGTCGGCGTCGGCGACGCAAGCCTCTTCCATCGATCGTTCCTCCTTGCCCGCGTCGGTTCCCCGGCAAGAACTGTATCCTTTAATCCTTTCGATGACTTCGCGCGTATACCCGCGCTTCGCGAGGAAGTCCTCCGCGAGGGCCATTCCCGACGGAGAACCGCCCGTTCCGCTTTCCCCGCCCTTGCCGTCGCTCAACCCGCGCAGGAGGGCGGATATTACGACGATCTCGGCGTCGGCCCCGTATTCAGGGGCCAGTTCCCGGGCGAGCTTTACCATGGGAACGATGTGATGCGTCCAGATTCCATACCCGAACAGGTTGGTTTTCGACTGGCAAACGCTTTCAACCATAGCCGACAACCCGTCAATGTTTTTTTCATTCATCTTTTTTTCCTTCCTTTCGGCAAGACATGCTGACCGGGAATCAAAACTCCCGGCCGCGGGGGCGACGCCTTACGCTCCGTCTATCCCGTCCATCTCGATCTTCAGGGCCCCTATAGAAAGGAACAACTCTTGAAGCGAGAGGGCCAACGAGGTGAACAGCAGGCAGAGGCTCATTCCGAACACGATCTCGGCCGGTATGATCCGGTTGATGAAAATCAGGAACATGCTCATCACGCAGAAGAGGAAGCTCAACACCCCGAAGATCTGGGTATATTTTATCACACGCAGGCGTATATTGAAATTGTGAATCTGCTTGAGGATGGACTTGTCCCTTTTCTCCCTGTAGAGCGCCGTATACTGCCGTATGAGGGCGGCCAGGGCGAGAAACCTGTTGGTATACGCGAGCATCAAGAGCGTGATCGCCGAAAACAACAGGGCGGGCGTGCTGATGTCTATCTCCATACTTCCTCCTGATCAGGGCAAACAAAGGACGCCGGCCCGTCACGGTCAACGTCGCTCGATGGCCCCGTACAACGATTCGAAAATTCCCTCGTCCAACCTGACGAGCCGCTCCGGCACGGGATCGGCCGCGGCCTTGTTGAATTTCATCCCCTTCTCGCCCATGAAGTCGATGCAGAAAAGAAGGGTATACAGGTCAAGCGCCTCACGCCGCGCGTGATCGAGCGATTCGGCTTCCGCCCAGAAATCAATGTACTCAAGGTCGTTTCCCGATTCAAGCAAGGACATTCGCGTCAACGCGATCGTGTACAGCCTGTCCCCGAAGCAGATCCAGTCCAGGTCGACGATGCCGCCAAGCCTTCCGTCGTGAACCAGCACGTTCTTGGTCGTCGCGTCGTCGAAGAACGGAATCGGCCGTATCGTACCCATATAGTCGGCATAGGCGGGAAGCAGTTCCTCGACGCGGACCGCATAAGAGGGATCGAAGATGCCGTTGTCGGCTATCCTGAGCGCCGATCTCCGCGCGTGGGCCGCGACGACCTCCATCCAGGAGCCGCGCATGTTTTCCCGGTCTTCGTACGACCGAAGGTAGCCATAGCCCTCGGCGGGGGGCAACGTCGCCAGAACATCCTGAACCTTGACGACCTCGCGGCATATACGCCGTTTATCCTCCCCCGTCAGGGATCCGTAGACGAGCCCCAGATCCATGCCTTCGAGGTGGCTGATTACGATATAAGGAGGGCTGAAATCGACGCCCTCGAAGATCAGTTCCGGAATGGGCAGGCCAATCCCGGAAAGACGCTTGAGCCAATAAGTCGATCCCACGACGGATTCCCGGCTATCGGAAATCCGGATCACGTACTTTACGCCCTCAACCACCACGGCGTATACGTAATTGCAGATACCGGTTTTCAGGCGGGTCACTGATCGTGCCCCCGCATGGAAGCAGTCCATGCAAATAAGCTGTACGGTATCCTCGTTCAATGTACGCTCACCATTCCCTCGATTATTCGACGATATCGTCCCCGCAGACGAATTTCAGGTATTCTTCCCTGCGAGGCGCAAAGACCTCCACCGCGACGGAATCCTCGATGACGGTCGCTCCGTGCTGTACGTCAGAAGGCACGTTCCAGCTGTCCCCGGGAGAAATGATCCGCGAGGTCTCCCCGATACGAAGGTTCATCTTCCCCTCGACAAGATATCCGGTTTGCTCGTGCGGGTGCGAGTGCTCGGGGAGAACCGAACCCTTCTTCAGGGTAAATTCGGTCATTAATGTTTCTTGCCCGTAATTGATCGTCTTGATCCCGATCCCCCCGGCAACCTGATGATAGCCGTTGCCCGATTTTTTCCCGAACATGTGCGATTCCTCCCTCTATACTGACTCACTGCGAGGCCCCGCCGGTTCCATTGATAACGGGCCCGCAGGACTACCTTTCGAGAATGCGCAACATCCCGTCAAAGAGATCAAACAGGCGCCTTTGCCATATCTCCCGGGGTATCATCCGGTATTCCGCAAGCAATTCGGCGATCATCCCGGAAAACGGCTTGTTCTCAAGATGCCCCGGCCCGAACGAGACGGTGCCGTTGATTGAGTTTACCACGACAAAGCGATTTATCATGTTTTTATAGCGGTTATGATCCCTCACCGCGATGGCCTCATACAGGTAGATGCCCCCGCTTTCGGAGCATACGAACCAGTTGCACCGGAATTTCCCCGCCTTCCCGGACAGGGTATCGCCAACGGCGGAAATGATCCTGTCGGCGACCTCCTGAAACGCGATCTCGTTCGTCGTAAAACGGGAAAACACGGTTACCTCCGCCGTCTTCGCCAAACCAAAAAACGCGGGCTTGACGCGTACGGGAAGGATGCGCAGTTCATATCCGGCGGACTCATACCGCGCGCCGGCGGCGAAATATTCTCGCATCGCTGATAAAAACGTAGGCACTCCCTTTCTATGGTCTTATCCCAAAGATAGTTTCCGGCGAAACCCCGATAAAGCTGTCGATGATAGCGTCGGCCTGCGTCAGGTCCTGATTGCCGGAATTGGGATTCCTGTAGCCCACGACCCTCATCCCGGCCCGCTTTCCCGCGAGAACCCCGTTGCGCGAATCCTCGATGACCACGCACTCCCCGCTCTCAACGCGAAGCGACTGGGCCGCCTTCAGGTATACGTCCGGCGCCGGCTTCCCCGAGGGAACGTCCTCCCCGGAGACGAATATCCGGATATACTCGTCGAGCCCGATCTTGCGGAGAACCTCCACGATGAAGGGCGCGGAGGACGATGACGCGACGGCGACCGGAATCCCGCGCCCGCGAAGGCCCCGGATCAAATCGATCACGCCGGGGATCGCGGAATAATCACCTTCCCGGAGAAGCCCGATCTTAACGGCGAGTTGCCGATCGAGTATCTCCCGCGCGCTTCGGCTAATGCCTTTCTCCCGGCGGATGGTTTCCCACATCTCGGGATTCGTCATCCCGACGAATCGGTCAAGGTATGACCGGGGAACGCTGACGCCCAACTCGTCGAGCATTTGAAGGTCGCTCGCGTAGTGTAGGGGTTCGCTGTCTATCAGGACCCCGTCCATGTCGAAGAGTACCGCGCCGGCCGCGCCCTTGTCGGCCCTCATTTCTTGCCGCCGCCGATTCCGTCTATCTTGAAGGTCATCCGTATCGCGTCCTTGGGACATACGCTCTCGCAGGTTTGGCATAGGATGCATTCGGTGGATCGGATGCGCATGCCTTTTCGCATATAGTCCAATAGCCGTATCTGCATCGGGCAATTCGCCTCGCACTTCTTGCACTCAATGCATTTTGCGGGGTCGATCTCGTTGCGCAGGAGCGCGAAACGGGCGCCTATCTTCATCAAGGCCGGAATGGGGCACGCGTACTTGCAAAAGGCCCGATTGTCGCGCAACGCGGCCGCGAGAATTATTCCGATCGCGTAATACATAAAGTTGCCGATTATGAGCCAATATAGCTCTACGGTATCCTTTTTCCTGAAACCCTGTCCAAAGTCGGTGAAATAAAACAAGAACACGACCGACAGCAACACGATCATAAAGTGCGCGTACCGGATCGCCGTATACCGCTCGTTTACCTCATGCCTCGGTTTTTTCCACGGCAGGAAATCGAGGACCATCGCCGTCCAGCAAGCCCAGCCGCACCAACCCCTGTTAAAGATCAGGGGACCGGCTATCTTCGCGACGAAGTAGTGAAGCGTCGCCCCGGCGAAGTAACCCGAAAACAGGTACAGCCAGAAGCCCTCGATCTGCAAATCCTCCCGACTGAGGATCCCGACGTAACCAAGCAAATACACGCCGATGAGCAGCTGCGCGACGCGGCGGGCGACCCCCAACTTTTCCTTGGGCAGGATATTGGAAAGAAACAACCCAAGGGCCATCGCGATTCCGATGTACCCGAAGTTGTACACGTAAAAGATTTTACCGGTCGCGAAATATCTCCATAGAGCCACGGAGAAGAATATTGCGAGGAACAACGCGGGCAACAGCAAGGCCTTCAGGATTTTCATCAATCCATCATAAAGCACCGCGATGAAATAGTGAAGCTACTTTACCGCGCCTTTCGGTCGCTGTCCCGATATTCCTTCCAGGAGGAGAACGATCCGATTATTTTTTTATAGCGGACCATCCTCTCCTCGATTATCTTCATCTTGTCGTGGGAATCCGAAGCCCACATTGAGTTCGGGTATTCATTGACCACGGTGCTGAAGAAGTAATACGCCCGGGGAAACATCGAAACCAGCTCTATGACCTTTTTTCGGGCCTGCCTTTGGTCCTCTTCATTGTCCCCCAGCTCCGTCTGGATGACGGATTTTTCACGCGCCTTCCATTCCGAGGGATGTATCCTCCTGAAGATATCCATCCCGTTCTTGTAATACGCGTACGCGGGATCGGAATGCGCGACAAGCGCCCCCTTGCGCGCCCCGTCATCCGCAGGCGACGTTTTTTTGGGCCTGTCCGGTCCCGGCGCCCTATCTTGTACCTCGGGGTCCTTGGCGCCCGCCGTCAATCTCCGATACGCCTTGCATACCTCGACGAAGAGGAAGTGATTGCCGATAAGCTCGTCGCTATCGGCTGTGTCGGGATGCAACTGCTTCACGCGCAGGCGATAGGCCTTTTTGATCGCGGAAAGATCGTCTGTTTTCTCTATCCCCAAAATCCGGTAATCGCTGATCATGATCTACCGCGACTCATCGATGGTCCGTTTGATTTTTAAGAAAAGTTCTTCGTGCCACAGCAGGTGCGCGTAGTAATCCTCAATCAGGAATCCGAGGCTCTTTCTCCCGTCCCCGGAGACCCAGGCGTTCTTAAGGGCGTCTTCGTCGACCGAGGCGATTATACCCAGCAGAAAGCGGTTATACGCGTACCAAAGATCGACCAAGAGAGCGTAGTCCATGCCCTTCGCCTTGCTTGTCCTCCTCCACTCCTCGGCGTCATACCCGGGAAACAGCAGCTCGCCGGCTTGCTGTAACCGGATGAACCTCTGATGGTTGTTGCTCGCCGAATCGATCAGATGGGCGACCAACTCTTTGATCGACCAGTCCTCGTCGGGCGTGGTAACGTCGGCGATCTCGCCGTATTCGCGTAACCGCGCGTTCATTCTCGCGACAAGCTCTTCATACTTATCAATAACCATTTTTCTCCGTACCCCGTTTCATTGCAGGTTACCCCTTTGGGCCTTGACCTTGAACTCCGGCCTCAGAAACCTGTACATGCCGTCCTTGACGTACATGGGCTTTAATTAACGCCCGGCATGAGCGCGAGGCGCCTTACCCCGCGAAACCGCCTATCCGGGAATAGCACATACGCGAATTCCTATCGAACGGACTTCCCAATATCATCCGGTGTATCTGTTTCACCTCAGTATAACCCGCAGCGAGCAGGAATTCGAGCGCGGCCTCGTTTTCCGTCGGCAGGAATATCTTATTGGGTTCCTTGATCCTTTCCTTCAACAGGGCAATACCGGCCTCCGCGCTTCTCGCGGTAATCCCACCGTCGCCGAATCCGGGCAGGTAGAAACCCGTTACCCCGTTATCCTCGAGATACGCAAAACCCCTTTGAAGAACGGCCCGAAGGAACTCGCCCCTGTCCTCTCCGGACGCATCCCTGTCGAGTTGAATGACTTCATCATATTGCCCGGGTTCGATGCGTACAATGTTTACGTTCCGCTCTTCGCCAAACAACGCGCCTTCGGGCCTGACGAGGATACGGTACATCGCCTCATCGACGAAACCGATCTTCCTGTATACGGGGTATCCATAATCGGTCGCGGTCAACGATATCGTCTTGCAACCGCGCTGGCTTCTCAGGTAATCTATTCTGTCCTGGACAATGAACGTTCCGAGACCATGGCACCGGTATTTCTCCGCGACGATGATATGAGCTATCCATCCGGTTTCCCCGAACGACAACGCAGTCCCGATACCCATTATCTCGCCTGAGTCATGGACGACCTTGATGCAGTTCGCCGCTCGCGTTCCCAGATAATATTCGTGAATCTCGGAGATACTCGACCAGTCGCCCGGCTTGACCGAGTTCAGCAAGGGAAGATCCCCGGCGCGCAAGGGTTCCGCGCGATACTCGTTCATTCTTCCATCCTTATGGAATACCGCGACGATTCGCCTTCGTCATAGACTTCAAGGCATGGGTCCCTGTATTCCGTCAAATCATCGACGCTATAGGCGAACCCGAGAAGGGTCTCGCCGGATACCTCATCGTCAACGGTCAACGACAGGGACGCGGAACCCGATGATACGAGTTGCCAGGCATAATCCTCCCCGGCGATGCTCTCATATGATATATACTGATCGGCGTCTCCGAGGTACCAGCCAAAGGTCGCTTCAACGTTGAAATCAGCGAGGCGCATATACTGGAACTCCCCGTTGTAGAGCGCCGGAATGACGGCGTCGCCCATCTCGCCGGCCGAGCGCAGGGTAACGGTCAGGCGATCGATGCACGCCGAAACCCCTTTAAAGGGATCATCCTCAAGCGTCTTGCCGGAATCAACCTCTATCGATATATCGATGCCGAAATCGACAACGCATGGATAATTGAATGATACCTTAACCTCCTGCTCTTCCGTTTCAATGCGTATGGGAAGCAGGATATTCCTTTCAAACTCGATTGAGATGCCGATCCGTACGATGTCCCCCTCTTCCGAAGCGACGACATAGGGGAATACCGAGCTGCAGACGCCTTCAAGATTATCGTAAATCTTCTGCTTGATAATGTCGGATAACTGTTCATAATTGACGCCCTCGCCGCTCTCGAGGTACTCGGACAGCAGGATATCGCACGAGATCAATCCGGCAAGATCCCCCGTGATCAGGGCGTCGACATCGTATGAGGAGGATCCTATCGAGATATTGGCCCTTGGCCGGGAATCAATCAACCAGTCGATCGTCCCGGTAAGTCCGCGATACTGAAAGCCGCTGACCGTCAGCGGTCGCTCGGATGCGTATGCGAGGAATGCGCAGAGAACAATAATACAGCAAACGGTTTTTTTTACCATAATGTCGGCAACGCCTTCGTTACTCCTGCATGACCTTATATTGGCAGGTCTCCTCGTGAAGCTGCGTGCTGATGAACTCGATCGTCGACGCGTGTTCGCTTACGGTGGACAGTATCCCGTTGATTCTCTCAACCTCGGCCTGAGCCTCTTTGCTCGCGGTAATGAAGGCGTTGGCCGTGGTATTTACCGACGAAACTGCCCGCGAGACGAGCTCGGTTTGTTTCTTGATCGAGGAGGAATTATCGTTAACCTCGGTTGTGTACGAGGCGAGCTCGTTCATCGCCTCCATGATCTGGTTTCCGCCGTTCTTGAGCTCAAGAAGCCCGTTCAGGATCTCGTCGAACGATGAACTCACGGCCATGATCTCCTTCTGTATCTCCTGGAAGGAGACCGCGGTTTTTTGGCCCTCCTCGTTCGCCCTTGAGATGCTCTCGAGTATTTCCTTCAGGCTTATCGAAATCGATTTTGAATTCTCCGAGGAGGCCTCGGCGAGCGTGCGAATCTCGTCGGCGACGACCGAGAATCCCTTGCCGGTTTCCCCGGCATGGGCCGCCTCGATGGCGGCGTTCATCGCCAGGATGTTCGTCTGCTCGGCGATACCCTGTATCATCTCCGCCATTTCCTTGATGGTGTCCGCGCCCTTCTGGATCAGCTCGATGCTCTCCGCCGTGTTCTTTATCTGGGCCTCGCCGAAGGCCGCCGTCCTGACGAGGTTCTCGGACCCGTCTTTGTTCTTTTGCATGATCGACGAAAGGGACGCGATGGACGCGGCCATCTGTGTTATGGAAGCCGCTGATTCCTCGACCATGGACGATTGCGCCTCGATCATGCTGGAGACGTTCGTGATCTCGCGCGATATCTCCCCCACGGCCTCATCGGAGCTTTGCGCCGACGTGTACAGCTCGGCGGCGGTTGCCGTGATCTCCCCGATTTGCCTTGTCAGCATCCCGGTTTCGCTTTCCGACCGGACGACGGCGCCTTCAAGCTCCTGTTTGCTCTGAAGGGCCAACGACGACGTCGATTGAATCTTGACGATCGACCCGCTAAGGTTTGCCCTCATGGTCTCCATCAACTCGCCGAGTTTGGTTATCTCGTCGTTCCCCCTGAGGGCTATCCGCGTGCCGAGATCCCCGCTGCTGAAAAGCGTCGTCGCGTGCGACAGTTTCGCGATGCGCCTCGATATGTTGTTGACGATGAGCACTGAAAGGAAGAACACCCCGACGATGAGCAGGACCGCGATGGAAAAGGATACGACGAGGGCGCCGAGGGTCATGGACGACGACTCTTTCTCGATATGCCCGAGTTGCTCCTCGATTATGGCGATGCTCGAACCGCACGATTGCGACATTATCCTGATACTGCCCGTATAGGCGTTCGCGGCCTCAAGATACGCGAGAAACATGGGTTTGTTGAGGTGATACTGCAACGGCAGGAAGCCGCACAGGGCCAAGCTGTCGCTTTTCAGCCCGAGCTCTACGCCGGCGTCATGGAAATCGGAGGCGAAGGCGATTAGCTTCTCCCTTCGCGCGGTCATATACGCGTCCATCTGCTTGATCTGCTCAAGGGACTCTACGATGCGTTTATTCCTCAACAGGTACGTTATCCTCGAGATATCCCCGAAGGATGAGGCGGTCGACAGCGATATTTCCTTATATTTGTCCAGGCTGGAATTGACCGACGCGTAGCAAAGCTCGTTGATAAAGGCCGATTCCTTGTATAGTTGTTCCTTGAGGGTAATGATGATCGCCTTCTCGTCCTGGATTTGTTTCTTGAGCGCATTAAACGACGCAAAGACTCCAAGGGAGACAGCGATGATACTGATGATCAGAATAATGATGCCTAACAGTTTTGTTTTGATCTTCATATTCGTACCGCCTTTCCGGAAAGTGGCATCAATGCCCACTGGAAGTATACAATCACTGTTGGATACATGCAAATAAATACGCGAGACGATATTCGGCCCAAATCGGAAAAACCGGATTTACAAATAGAAAAACTGCCTGTATCCTGTACCAATGGAAGAGGTCATCGACACCAGTTTCTTCGAGAAAGAAACCGAGGAAGTTAAGAAAACCCAGAAAACAACCGCCATCTCGAACGACATCAACGGGGTTTATTCGTTCCGCCAGCTCGGCTCGCTTGCCACGTTCGTGGAGCCGATAAACGGCGAAAGCTCTATCGACGTATTGATCGATATTTTTACCAAGGATGAGTCGATAGACGTCGTGCCCATCGAGGAGTACGACAGGGTTGTCGGCTTCTTCGACCGAAATCTCTTCAACAAGATCACCTCGTCGGCATGGAAACGCTTCATCGCCAAGGAGGTCATATCCTACGTCACCAAGGTATCCATAGTCTTTTACGCGCACGACTACATCGAAAAGATCATGGACAAGGTGATAGATTTCAACCAAAAGCACGGCATCCAGTTCTTCCCGGTATTCAGCAACCGCGCCTTTTACGGCTTTTTCTCCCTCGAGGATTTCCTTCAGAGATACCTGAAGATCCGCGAGCAGGATATGCAAAAGGCAAAGTCGGTTCAGCAAAACCTCCTGCCCGATCCCCTTTGCGTGGAGAATCTCCCATTCAAAACGACGATATGGAACAGAATGGCCAACGAGGTCGGCGGCGATTTCTACGTTGCACAGCCGATATCCGACTCAAAGTCGGTCGTCGCCTGCTTTGACGTTTCGGGCAAGAATATAGCGGCGGCACTGATTACGATAGCCGTCGGATCCTTTTTCAAGGACACCATCAAGTCAAGCAACCCGAACCTGTCGCCAAGGGCGTACACGGCCCTGCTCGATCAGTATCTTTTTAACGTCGTTCCCGTCGGCAACTTCATTACCGCGGTCCTTTGTTACATCGACATGGAGAAGCAAACCCTGTGCATCCATAACTGCGGCCATACGACGACGTATTTATTCTCCTCCGACGAGGATAACGGCAAGAAGGTAATACTATCCTCGATAGAACCCTCTCTGCCCCCTCTGGGAATGGGAGTAATACGGGAGACCTTCGATAACGACCCTGACAAGAACAATACGCTTATCAAGCTCAAGAAGGGAATGAGGCTCTGCCTCTACTCCGACGGATTGACCGATCTGACCTCGGACGTTAACGAGCGGTTTGGCGAGGAGAACACGAAAAAGCTTTTTATCCAGACATACAGAAAGGACTCCGAGTTTTTGATCGGCATGATCGAAAAAACCGTGAAGGAATGGATCGAGCATTCGATGCTTTCAGACGACATCACGATTATGGACGTCGTGTTTTAGCCGATCCCGGGCGAGTCCTTACAGATCCTCGATGAGACCTTCCAGGATCTCGACCGATTCCTTGACGAGTCGGGGACAGATCGTGGAGAACACTCCCGCCTCCCGGGCCTTCGCGAGTTCGCTCTCCTTGCTGATATCGTACGAAAGCAAGTCCTTACACCTGACCGATCCATGCGCTCTCTTGAACGCGTCCGTGTATTTTTGGACATATCGGTACGTCGTATCCTTGGAGTCTTTATCCTCCGCCTTGAACTTTCCGTATTTTAACCCGATGATCATGAACGCTCCCGTTACCGCGCCGCAGGTTTCGCCGATGTGCCCCATCCCCCCGCCGAACGCGCACGCGATCTTGAGCGCCGTATCCCTCTCAAGGCCGAGCTTTTCGCAATAAGAGGCCAATACGGCCTGTGAACAGTTGAAACCATTGTTAAAACACTGAACCGCTCCTTCGGAACGGCCGCTCGATATCTTATCCATGACAATCTCCTTACTTTCCCCGTCAGGTTATAGGCGGAATGACCCGGATGAAAAACCCCGCAATTCGGTTCTATATCGACGCCTCAGGGCCGAATTCGATGATGTTGCCCGGTCTCGCTTTTTTCTCCCTTCCGGTATCGAAGGAATTCCAATGTACGGCCTCGGGGAGAAATTTCGTCCTCGCCCGCTTTTTTTCATCGGGATAGCCGACATACAGCATCCCGATCGCCTCGGCCTCCTCGGGTATCCCAAGTATCTCCTTGACCTTCTTTCGGTTGAATCCCCCGACGCATACCGTTCCCAGGCCAAGAACCGGCGCCGCTATCATCATGTTTTCCATCGCGCACGCGCAATCAATTATCCCGTGATCCTTCCAGGGGATGAAGTCATTGCTGCCGGTAACGACGATAATTAATGGGACGTTGTAATCCCCGTAATTCTCGATGCTGGCCTTGATTCCGTCAATGACCGACGTATCGTCGACGACAATAAAGTCCCATGGCTGTATATTACACGCCGAGGGAGCGGCCATGGCCGCCTTGAGCAGCTTCATGATTTTATCTTTCTCGACGGCTTTCCCCGCGCGAAACCGGCGAACGCTTCTTCTGCCGTAAATGGCGCCGAAAACAAAAGACTCTTTAACAATCATAGTATCCCCCATATTATCTCATACGCAGTCAACCAATCGCGATCTCGCACCACTGACGGCAGATGATTGCGCCGTCGTCAGCGCTGCACTTGACGATCCCGCAATTCCGTATCGGATTCGCTGACGTGAAGGCATAATCGAGGTTGGCGACGGCCTTTGGCAATCCGATCTTCAACAACCCTCCGTGCGCGATTATCAGGACGTTGCTGTCGTACAGTCCTCGCTCGCGGAGCTGACGCATGAAACCGGCGAACCTCGCCTGTATCGCCGTGAAGCTCTCGCCGTTTATCAGCGAATCGCCCCGCTTCAACTCGTCGTTCCAGTCGCGTTCGTTCTCGAAGTACTTCCCCCAACTATCCTCGTCGGACCTTCCCTCCAATTCTCCCACGTCGTACTCACGCAGCGATTCATGTACCTCGAAATACGGGATGCGCAGATCGCGCGACACGATGCTCGCCGTTTGTATCGCACGCAGGACGGGACTCGAAAAAACTCGCTCAATCCCGGCTCCCGTCAGCTCAATGGACAGGCGGTTTGCCTGCTCAACGCCCCTCTCGGTCAAAGGATGCTTGAACCCGGTATTCGAAAACACGCGTTCGATATTTGCCTCGCTCTCTCCGTGCCGCGTGAAATAGATCATCAGGTCAGCCCATGTCCGGGGGCCGGGAGGTACTTCACGTTCTTGCGGATCATGCGGATAAGCCAGTCCCTTTCGCCCGGAACGTTATCGGCCATCCTCGCGGCGGCGATTATCGGATACCACTTCTTCAGACTCGCCCTCTTCAGGCCCGCCAGCCGCAGGCAATCGCGCAGGTACACAAACCCGAGCAAACGCTGCATAAGCCGAAACGCAACCCTGCGGACGGGGTTCATCCTGAACGGCGCGAAGGGAGTGATCAGGGTTAAATAACTCCTGAGGATATCCCCTTCGGCGTTGCCGGAATAGCAGTTCATCCAGTCTATGGTCACGTATTCGCCGTCGTTCACGATGACGTTTCCGGCATGCAGGTCGCCATGGCAGACTTGCCGTTCCTGCTCAATGCACGCGAGTCCCGACAGTATCGCGTCCCTATATCCCTCGATGCCTTCGGCTTTTCGTATCAAGTATGATAATCTGTCAACCTGGCTGACAATATTCGCGTCCCTTGCCTGGTTGATCCCATATTGCGTCAGGGCAAGCCTCTTTATGCAGGCTATTTGCTTTCCCAACCGGCTTTCCATCAATTCGGACATTAGCATTGGCCCCGGAACGTATTCATACACGATCCCGGTACGCCCGTTTACCGTAATCAGCTCGTAAAACCTCGGCGCGCGAATCTCTGTCCTGCTTATCTCCCTGGCAAGGTTCGCCTCGTACTCCGCGGAATCACGGCCATAATCTGCATGGAAAAGCTTCAGAACCCTGTTGTCCCCATACGAGTACACGTCCGACGTCGCGCCGGACCCAATCAAACTCATCTCCTCAACGGCAATCATGGCATTGAACTCCTGTTTGGCCTGCGTATGATACCGTATCTCTTCCTGTCATGCATGAGAACGCCGCCCTTTACGATCCATGATACGCCAAAAGACAATAACATTACCGTCTCAAGCACGAACAGGATATGGGATTCATCACGATACTCCTGCGTGGTGCAGATAAACGCGATCAGCATACCTATCAGTGATAGCAAAATAATGATACCGCATGCGATAAACAGGGCGTTCCTGTAGTATTTCCTGGTTCCCTTCCATACGGTCTCCCCTGATTTCGTAAAAAGAAAAAGGGAGTTGAACGACAAGAGGGTGAAAAACGCCCCGGCCGATGAATAATGGAGGATACTCGTTTGCGAATTGGGCAGCATCAGGAAACTGACCATTCCCGGCGCCTCGTTGTTTTGACAGGGAAACAGGGCGATGCCTATTCCGCATACTCCGATGATTACCGTTATCGCGTTATCGAGAATGTCGTACCCCTTATACGTGATCAGGAATACGGAGAATGCCAAGAGCACCCCCACGAAGATATCCCGGAAATTGGTGTAATAGAACATGCTTATGGAATCCGGGAGCGAGCCGCCGTTATATACCCTGCACCAAACGTAACACATAACCGGCAGGAGCATTCCCAAAATTCCGATCAGCGCGCGCAAATGCATATACGACACTATCAAACTTGCGTTCTTTCGCATCAATGTTCCCTCATGTCGCTCAAGTCTCAAATGGGTTTATTAAACCAATATCCTGTGTGCCCTTCCGGGGAATCCTCGGAGATTGACACGACTTTATACCCAAGATGTTCGTAGATATCCTTTGCGTTGAAGGAATCGAACGTCCCAAGCGACGATACGATGCACCCTAGCTCCCTCGCGCGTTTCTCGACGAGCGCGATAAGGTATTTCCCCACGCCCTTCCCGCGATATTCGGGCTTGATCCATATCGTATTAATGCATACGGTTCGATACCTCGTTTGCGCAATAATCCCGCCAACGGGCTCATCACGGCCGTTCTTCACGATGTAATCGATTGGCCTGATGTTCTCTTCGGGCAAGAACTGTCTGTCATACTCTTTCATCCTTTCTTCGACCCACTCCGCTTCCGCTTTTGTCGCGGAGTCAACACGAAGCCCGAGCGCGTCAATCTTGTCGGATCCCATCCATTCCCCCGATGAAGTTAAAAATCGCGGCCTTCTCAAACGGCGCTATTCCTCCAGTTTGGGCCCCGCGCCGATAACCATCTTTCCCTTATAGTACAATTGCTTGATGCGCGCCGACTCCTTCGTGAATCCCTCAAGGCCCATCCTCTTTATCATGGACAGGTTGAAGACCTTCATGTTGTGCGGAAGTATATTGGCCCTGTCGGCCGATGGCGCCAGTTTTTCGCATGGGAAATCATTGCATGAGGAGCAACTGCTCACCTCTTTCTTTTTCGCGCAGCTATACGTCTCGCAGTCGCTGCCCATCATCGGGCACTTGCCCTTGACGGCGAGGCATCCCTTGCAAGGAAGGGCATCCTTGGACACGCCCTTTGAAACGAAATACTCGATCATCTCCGGGCTATCCTTGCACGTATACATCTCGCAAATTCCGCAGTCGATTCCGCATGGCGCGACAAGCTTTGTCCTTTCGTTCATGTTCTTCTCCTATAAAAAGTCAACCGGGAGGTTGACCAATTCAATATTTCAAGCCGACAACGTCGGACTTAAGCACTCTTTACTGCGGTATTCCGCATCGATTCTGCTTTCCTGACCAGCTTCTTGTCGATCA